>Ga0302157_10000258_pt1 | contig 70009 bp, 49 predicted proteins | sample I_Bog_N3_3_FD_193502 | JGI IMG/M metagenome (GOLD analysis project Ga0302157, IMG submission 193502) | Peat permafrost microbial communities from Stordalen Mire near Abisko, Sweden - I_Bog_N3_3 | ecosystem: Environmental > Terrestrial > Soil > Wetlands > Peat | place: Sweden: Abisko, Stordalen... | reverse complement strand
ACATGAACAGGTGCTCGCCCGCGTTCTCGCCGCCGAGGACGACGTAGTTCACCTTGCGGATGTCGCCCGCGCAACGTCCGCCCGCGTACGAGATGGAGCTCTGCAGGTCTTCCTGCATCTCGCGCAGCGTGTCGGGCAGCCGGCCCTTGACCGGCTCGAGGATGCGCTTGCCTTCGACGTGGCGGTATTCGCCCTTGTTGAAGTCGGACGCGCTGCCGTAGTACTCCTTGTAGCGCTTGCCGTCGACTTCCACCGTCTGCCCCGGGCTCTCCTCGTGGCCGGCGAACAGCGAGCCGATCATCACCATCGTGGCGCCGAAGCGCAGGCTCTTGGCGATGTCGCCGTTGTGGCGGATGCCGCCGTCCGCGATGATGGGCTTCGTCGCCACGCGCGCGCACCACTTCAACGCCGACAGCTGCCAGCCGCCGGTGCCGAAGCCGGTCTTCAGGCGCGTGATGCACACCTTGCCGGGGCCCACGCCGATCTTGGTGGCGTCGGCGCCCCAGTTCTCGAGGTCGATCACCGCCTCGGGCGTGCCCACGTTGCCGGCGATGACGAAGGCCCCGGGCAGCGTTTTCTTGATGTGGGCGATCATCTTGCGCACGCTCTCGGCGTGGCCGTGCGCGATGTCGATCGTCACGTAGTCGGCGCCGATGCCGGATTCGGCCAGGCGGTCGATCACGGCGTGGTCCTCCGGCTTCACGCCGGCGCTGATGGACACCAGCAGGCCCTTGTCGCGCATGGTCCTGGCGAAGGCCACGGTGTCGAGGTCGAACCGGTGCATCACGTAGAAGTAGCCGTTGCTGGCCAGGTATTCGGCGATGGGCACGTCCAGCACCGTCTTCATGTTGGCCGGCACCACCGGCAGCTTGAAGCGGTGCGGGCCGAACGCCATCGAGGTGTCGCACTCGCTGCGGCTCTCCACGACGCACTTGCGCGGCAGCAGGAGGATGTTGTCGTAGTCGAAGATTTCCACGGGGTGTTCCTTATCGGGGGTCGGCGCAGCGATCGCTGGCCATCTGCGTGATGCGGCCGTCGGCGTTCTCGATCCACGCGGTGGCCACGATGTTCTCGGCGTGGGCGTTCTCGGGCCAGCGCAGCCCGTACAGCGGGGCGACGGCGTTCTTCGCGCCGGGGCCGGCGGGCAGCGCGAGCGGGCCCACCACCACGCGCACCAGGCGGCGCGCGATGCGCGTGTCGCGCGTGCCCACCGGGATCTGTTCCACCAGCGCGATCCAGCCCGTGCTGCCGGCGTCCCAGACGCCCGTGGCGTGCAGCTGCACGCCGAAGTAGCCGTTGTGCGGCAGGCTGGAGTGCACGTAGAAGCGGCGCTGCGGCGGGTGCTGCCTGGACAGCGCCGTCATCGCGTCGAACGCCGTCGGGGCGCTGGCCAGGCGCGCGGGCAGGTCGGCGCCCACGCGCGCAAGCCGATCCGCGGCCTCGGGCAGCGCGCCGGCGGCCATGGCGGCGGCGTCGGCGGCCGGCGTGATCCAGTCCAGGCTCCACTCCTTCGCCCCGACCGGCATCGCGCCGGGTGCCGGCGGCGCGGCCTGCCAGCAGTCCACGCAGCCGGCGTCGATGAAGTGCTCGACCAGCAGCGTGGCGCGTGCCGGGCAGTCGGCTTCCACGCCGCGCGTCGGCCGGGGCGCCGCCACGGCGAGCGTGGTGGCCAGCAGCGCGACGGCGGGCACCGCCCGGGAAAGAAAGCGGCGACCGGCGGACCCCGAACCTAGAATGGGTGGATGCATATCCAGCATTCTGACGCTGATCCCGAAAGCCCCGCTCCCGACCGGCTGCTGCGCGGCCTGAACGACGAACAACTGGCGGCGGTGACGCTGCCCGCGCGTCCCGCGCTGATCCTGGCCGGCGCCGGCTCGGGCAAGACGCGCGTGCTCACCACCCGCATCGCCTGGCTGCTGCAGACCGGGCAGGTGTCGCCGGGCGGCCTGATGGCGGTCACGTTCACCAACAAGGCGTCCAAGGAGATGCAGGCGCGGCTGGCGGCGATGCTGCCCGTCAACGTGCGCGGCATGTGGATCGGCACCTTCCACGGCCTGTGCAACCGCTTCCTGCGCGCGCACTGGAAGCTGGCCGGGCTGCCGCAGGGCTTCCAGATCCTCGATTCCGCGGACTCGCTGTCGGCCGTCAAGCGCATCATCAAGGCGATGAAGCTCGACGAGGAGCGCTTCGTGCCCAAGCAGGTGAGCTGGTTCATCGCGCATGCCAAGGACGACGGGCTGCGGCCGCAGAACGTCGAGATCCACGACGGCCAGACGCAGAAGCTGGTGGAGATCTACCAGGCCTACGAGGACCAGTGCCAGCGCGAGGGGGTGCTCGACTTCGCCGAGCTGCTGCTGCGCGCGTTCGAGCTGATGCGCGACAACGAGCCGGTGCGCGAACACTACCGCCATCGGTTCCAGCACATCCTGGTCGACGAGTTCCAGGACACCAACCGCCTGCAGTACGCCTGGCTGAAGATGTTCGCGGGGCCGCACGGCGCGGTGTTCGCGGTGGGCGACGACGACCAGAGCATCTACGGCTTCCGGGGCGCGCTGGTGGGCAACATGGCCGACTTCGAGCGCGAGTTCCATGTCGACAAGGTCATCAAGCTGGAGCAGAACTACCGCAGCTTCGGCAACATCCTGGATGCCGCCAACCACCTGATCGACCGCAACTCCAAGCGGCTCGGCAAGAACCTGCGCACCGACCAGGGCCCGGGCGAGCCGGTGCGCGTGTTCGAATCCACCAGCGACTTCGCCGAGGCCCAGTGGTTCCTCGACGAGGCGCAGCAGCTGCACCGCGCCGGCACCGCGCGCTCCGAGATCGCGGTGCTCTATCGCAGCAACGCGCAGTCGCGCGTGATCGAGTCGGCGCTGTTCAACGCCGGCATACCCTACCGGGTGTACGGCGGCCTGCGCTTCTTCGAGCGCGCCGAGGTCAAGCACGCGCTGTCGTACCTGCGCCTGGTGGAGAACCCGAACGACGACACGAGCTTCCTGCGCGTCGTCAACTTCCCCACCCGCGGCATCGGCGCGCGCACCATCGAGCTGCTGCAGGACTCGGCGCGGCAATCGGGCCGCAGCCTGTTCCAGAGCGTGGGCAGCGTGGCCGGCAAGGGCGGCAGCAACCTCGCGCTGTTCACCGGCCTCGTCGAGCGCATGCAGGAGGCGACGCGCGGGCTCACGCTGCGCGAGATCATCGAGCACATCCTCGCCGAGACGGGCCTGATCGACTTCTACCGCGCCGACAAGGACGGTGCCGACCGCGTGGAAAACCTGGAGGAACTGATGAACGCCGCCGAGGCCTTCGTCACCCAGGAGGGCTTCGGCCGCGACGCGGTGGGACTGCCCGTGGACGAGCTCGCGCCCGGAACGCTGGCCGAACGCAACGTGTCGCGCGACGTGCAGGGACTGGCGCTTCTGCCAGTGCCGACGACGCCCGACGCCGAGACCGGCGAGATCATGTCGCCGCTGGCCGCGTTCCTCACGCACGCCTCGCTGGAGGCGGGCGACAACCAGGCCCAGGCCGGCCAGGACGCGATCCAGCTGATGACCATCCACTCGGCCAAGGGCCTGGAGTTCGACAGCGTGTTCATCACCGGCCTCGAGGAGGGCCTGTTCCCGCACGAGAACTCGCTGCAGTCGAACGACGGCCTCGAGGAGGAGCGCCGGCTGATGTACGTGGCCATCACGCGCGCCCGCAAGCGCCTGTACCTGAGCTTCAGCCAGACTCGGCTGCTGCACGGCCAGACGCGCTACAACGTCAAGAGCCGCTTCGTCGACGAGCTGCCCGAGGCCAACCTGCGCTGGCTCACCCCGCGCAACCAGGCCTTCGGATCGGGCTATGCGCGCGAGTACAAGCAGGCCTGGGAGCGCGGCACCGGCCTGGGTTCGATGATCGGCGCCGGCCGCGTCGACTCGCCGTCGGTGCCCAAGGCGATGCAGGAAAGCCGCTCGGCCACCAGCAGCACCGGCCAGGCGCTGCGCCAGGGCCAGTCGGTGTTCCACAACAAGTTCGGCGAGGGCGTGATCGTCACGCTGGAAGGCACCGGCGAGGAGGCGCGCGCCCAGGTCAACTTCGGGCGGCACGGGATGAAGTGGCTGGCGCTGTCGGTGGCCAAGCTCACGCCGGTCGACTGAACGGCGGCCCGGGGCGCGTGGATCCTGCGACTGCGCGCAGGATGACAATTTCCCCCGTCATCCTGCGACGGCGCCCGGGATGGCACTTTCCCCGGCCATCCTGCGCGCAGTCGCAGGATCCACCCCCCTCAACGCGCTCCAGGTGCCCCGATGACTCCGATCTACGACGCCAACGTCCGCCTTGTCGCCTTCTTCGACGGCACGTACCTGTTCGACGCGGCCAACGAGTGGATCGCGTTCCACGACCGCGGCAACGTCTTCGCCGTCGGCGGTCGCTGGCTCGGGCCCTTGCAGGCCGGCACATTCCTCGACCTCGACGGCAAGGCCGTGGCCTGGCTCGCCGGCTCGCGTCCCCTGAGCGGCATGAAGCCCTCGCCGCCGATGAATCCGAAGCGACCGCTGCCGCCCAAGCGTCCGCTGCGCCCGCGCACGCCACTGCCTCCGTCGGTGCCTCTGCAGCCGGGCGGTGGCTGGTCGCGCCTCAGCTGGGCGCAGTGGATGGGCCACGCAGCCGTCGCCACGGCGGCGCGTGCGGATTCGGCCGCGCTCCCCATCGAGCCGATAGCGGCCGACAACGTAGATGCCTTCTTCGCCTACCTGGGCGAGCAGCTCGCCGAGAACGGCCGTGACGGGCGCTGGTTCATGCCGCTGGCGCCCACCGACGGCGGCGTGCCGCCGGCCAGGCGCGCGTCGTTCCAGTCCGGCCTTTCGACGCCGGTGGGCGAGCCGGGCTGGCGGCGCGGATGGGTCGTGGTCGACGCCGATGGCGCCGTGGCGGGCCACATCGACCTGCGCTCGCATCCCGAATCCTTCACCCTCCACCGTTGCCAGCTCGGCATGGGCGTGCGCCACGACCTGCGCCGCCTGGGCCTCGCCAGTCGGCTGCTGGCGCATGCCGACCGCTGGGCCGCCGGGCAGGGCCTGAAATGGGTCGACCTGCAGGTGCTTGCAGTCAACGAGCCGGCCGTGGCGCTCTACCGGCGCGAGGGCTTCCTGATGCAGGGCGGGCGGCCGGACATGTTCGTCATCGACGGCACCTCGCTGGGCGAGATCTGGATGGCGCGCAAGGTCGGATGAAGGGGTCTGGCTCCGGCAAGATCACCTCGCCCCTGTGGCGGATGACAATCCGGGCCGGTGCCTGACCCTGATCGTGGACCAAACCGGGGATCGGCGTCAGGCACCGCCGGCCCGCATGATCCCGTCATTCGGATCCATAGCGGCGGAGCCGGACCCCCGCGTCAGCCCTTCCAGGTGAACGGGAACTTCACCTGTTTCCAGAACCCGTCGGGCACGTAGTCGCCGACGACGCCGTAGTCCTTCGGCCACTTCGCGTCCGACTTCACGGCCGTGCCGAACAGGTAGTCGATGAAGGCGAAGTGCGCGGCGTAGTTCCTGTCGATCGCCTCGTCGTCCTGCGAGTGGTGCCAGTGGTGGAAGTTGGGCGTGACGACGACGTAGCGCAGCGGGCCCAGGCGCACGCTGACATTGGCGTGGTTGAACACGGCCTGGAAGCCGACGATCACGATGTAGGTGTCGATCACGCTCTTGTCGAAGCCCAGCACGAAGATGGGCGCCAGCACCAGCGTGCGCGTGATCAGCAGCTCGACGACGTGCTGGCGCGAGCCGGCCAGCCAGTCCATGCTCTTGACGCTGTGGTGCACGGCATGCAGCCGCCACAGCGTGGGCACCTCGTGGTACGCGCGGTGCGTGGCGTACTGCACCAGGTCGGCCACGAGGACGATGAGGAACAGCGCCACCGGGTAGGGCAGCTCGCGCACCCAGCCCTGGATGCCGTCGCGGGCCGCCCAGCCGAACAGCTTGTGCACCAGCAGGTTGGTGGCCAGCAGCACGAAGCCCACGATCATGTGGTTGACGATGAAGTGCTGCATGTCCACCTGCCATTCGGCGCGGAAGACGGGCTGCTCGCGGCGCAGCGCGAACAGCTTCTCGATGAACACGAAGATCAGCGACGAGCCCAGCAGGTCGAGGATGAACCAGTCCAGGCCGATGTAGGGCGTGTGATCGGCGAAGTTGTTCACCGGCACCTTGGCGCCGCCCAGCAACGCCGACGCGGCCACGAGGAAGAACGCCGAGGCGGCGAGCCAGCGCGTGCGCGCGAAAAGGATGTTGTACAGCGAGATGCCGCCGGCCACGACCATCGCCCAGTACATGATCAGCCGGATCGTGGCGACGTCGTAGGACTTGCGCAGCTCCGGCGTGCTGAGGTACTGCGGAAAGTGGAACGCCAGCACGCCGAGGAAGCACAGGATGCCCAGGATCAGGGCCACGACCCCGGAGCCCATGCCGCGCCCGGTGGGCAGGGGCCCGTGCGAGTGGGCGAGCGTGTTGAGCTTGGCGAGCGTCTTCGTTGTCTTCATCCGGGGCCTCGAGGTGACAGGGCGACAGCCTGCATTCGAGCCGAAACCGGGTGGTCTGTCGACCCTCTTGCGGGGGTCAGGAGGCCGGCGGCTCCGCGTCGGCCATGACGGTGCGGAAGGTGACCGGCGACGTGATCTCGAAGGTGTCGACGAAGCCGAACCACATCGACAGGAAATACGTGACGCTCAGGATCAGCTGGCCGGTGAGCGCCGCCAGCGACACGGCCTCGATGCCGAACGCCGCCGCCAGCAACTGCACGAGCGCGTCGAACGCGATCCACACCACGGTCCAGCCCAGCAGGAACGTGAAGAACGCGCCCTTGGTGCGCCAGATCGCAACCACGCTGGAGAACAGCGCCTGCAGGACGCCCTGGCGGCCCCAGTGCACCAACGCCGGCGCGTACCACAGCGGGATCGAGACCAGGGTCAGGCCCAGCATCATGAAGCGCATCGACGACACGGTGGCCGCGCCCACGGGCGGCATCACCGGCGGCTGGCCGTCGGGGGGCGGCGTCATGGCGGCCTGCAGCCAGCGCCGCGTCTCGCCGCCGTCCATCGCATCGGCGCACAGCGCGAGCAACGCCACCACAGCGACGTAGATCAGCATGATCGCCAGCATGCCGCGGGCGGCCTGCGGGGTGGAGGAGAACGGCGCCCGGAACACGCTCGGCCGCAGCTTCACGTCGTCGAGCACGTCCGAGGTGGCCTGCATGAAGCCCACCGTCAGCAGCGGCGGCCAGGCGGCGATCGCCAGCATGGCCAGCGGCGACAGCATGACCGACGCCAGCGCGATCACGAACAGGCACAGCGTGAAGAACAGCCACAGCCCGATGAACCCCAGCGGCCGGCGCCAGAACGTGCGGAAGCCGCGGCGGATCCAGAACAGGCCGGCCGTGGCGGGAAGGCTGCGCAGCCGGATCTTGACGGGCGCGGGCGGCGTGGACATCAAAGCTCGGGGTGCCAGGGGGATTCGATGCAGTCGTCGAGCACGCGCTCGAAGTGCGTCGGATCCTTGGCTTTGAGCAGCGCGGCTTCGCGCGGCAGGTACCAGTCGGCCAGTCGCGACAGCCAGAAGCGCAGCGCGGCGGCGCGGCGCATGCCGGGCAGTGCGCGCAGCTCGGCTGCGCTCATCGGGCGATGCACGTGGTATGCGCGCAGCAGGGCCTGCGCGTGTTCGGGCTCGAGCCGGCCGCTCGCGAGGTCGATGCACCAGTCGTTGATGCACACGGCCAGGTCGTAGACGTGGTGGTCGACGCCCGCGAAGTAGAAGTCGAACACGCCCGACAGGCGCGGCGCGTCGGCCGGGCCGTCGAACAGCGCGTTGTCGCGGAACAGGTCGGCGTGCACCGGGCCCCGGGGCAGCGACTGCGTGCTGGCGGCGGCGTGGAAGCGCTGCTGGAAGGCCAGCTCCTCGTCCAGGCGTTGCGCCAGCGCGGGCCCCACGTGCGGGCGCACGACGGGCACCGCCTGAGCCCACCAGTCGAGGCCGCGCAGGTTCTGCTGCTGCGTGGGGAAGTCGAGCGCTGCGGTGTGCAGCTGCGCCAGCGTCACGCCCAGCAGCGAGCAGTGCGCGAGCATCGGCGAGTCGATGCTCGCCCCCGGCAGCAGGTTCACCAGCGACGCGGGCTTGCCGGCGATCGAGTGCAGGAAGTTGCCCGCGGCGTCCGTGCGCGGCTCGGGCACCGGCAGGCCCTTGCGCGCGAGGTGCTGCATCAGCCCCAGGTAGAACGGGAGCTGCTCGAAGCCCAGGCGCTCGAACACGGTGAGCACCCAGTCGCCCTTGTCGGAGTGGACGAAGTAGTTGGTGTTCTCGATGCCGCCGGCGCAGCCGCGCATGGAGGTGAGCGTGCCGGCGTCCAGCGTGCGCAGCAGCGCAGCCGCCGTGTCGACGTCGACTTCCGTGTAGACAGCCATCAGCAGGTCCGGGTGGGGGCGGCGTCGGCCTGCGAGGCCGCGGTCAGCGCGCCGGGCACGTCGTCAGAAGGGGAAGGTGAACGTGCGCATGCCGGCGCCGTGGTCGTTCTCGGGCGCGACGCTGGGATCCTTGGGCTGGAGCTCGTAGCTGCCCATGCCCGGGATCTTGGAGTGCACGACGATCTTCTTGGTGACGCCGCGCACGCGGGTCTCCTCGATCCTGACCTGCGAGTCTTCCGTCACCAGGTGCTCGATCTTCGCGTCCTTGCTCGGCGCGGCGGGCGCCGTCTCCACCAGTTCGCCGGTAGCCGGGTCGACCCCGGCCTTGGGCGCGGGCGCAGGATCCTTCGCCGGCGCGGGCGCGGCCGGCGCGTGCTGCGCGAAGGCGGCGGTGCCGGCCAGGGCCAGGAGGGCGGCGAAACAAAGGGTCGAAGTGGTACGGGCGGTCATGAGCCGATTCTAAGCGCTCGCGCCCCGGCACAATGGCGGGATGACCGAGAAAACGTTGCTCCTGGTGGATGGCTCCAGCTATCTTTACCGTGCTTATCACGCGATGCCCGACCTGCGCGGCCCCGACGGCGTGCCCACCGGGGCGATCCGGGGCATGGTCTCGATGATGAAGCTCCTGCGCGACCAGATCGGCGCCGACTACGCCGCCTGCGTGTTCGACGCCAAGGGCAAGACCTTCCGCGACGACTGGTATCCCGAGTACAAGGCCAACCGTTCGTCGATGCCCGACGACCTGGCGCTGCAGGTGGAGCCCATCCACGCGGTGGTGGAGATGCTGGGCTGGCCCATCATCATGGTGCCGGGCATCGAGGCCGACGACGCGATCGGCACGCTGGCCCGCGCCGCCACCGCGGCCGGCTGGAAGACGGTGATCTCCACCGGCGACAAGGACCTGGCCCAGCTCGTGAACGAGCACGTGACGCTGATCAACACGATGAGCAACGAGACGCTGGACGTGGCCGGCGTGCTGGCCAAGTTCGGCGTGCCGCCCGAGCGCATCGTCGACTACCTCACCCTGGTGGGCGACACCGTCGACAACGTGCCGGGCGTCAACAAGGTGGGCCCGAAGACCGCGGTCAAGTGGCTCCAGGAGCACGGCTCGCTCGACGGCGTGGTGGCGGCCGCCGCCACGATGAAGGGCGCCGTCGGCGAGCACCTGCGCGCCGCGCTCGACTGGCTGCCGATGGGCCGCAAGCTGGTCACGGTGGTCACCGACCACGACATGAGCCCGCACGTGGAGCAGTGGCCGGCGCTGGACGCGCTGGCGCTGCGCCCGGTGGATCACGCGCGCCTGCTCGAGTTCTACCAGCGCTACGGTTTCCGCGGCTGGCGCGACGAGGTCGAGAAACAGCTGGGCGCGGCCGCGCAGCCCGCCGCCGTGGCGGGGGGCGCCAACCTGGGCCTGTTCGACGACGCCCCCGAAGCCACGCCACCCGCTCCGGAGCTGGTGCGCCAGTACGACACGATCTTCGCCTTCGAGCAGCTCGACGCCTGGATCGAGAAGTTGCAGGCGGCCGAGCTCTCGGCGCTCGACACCGAGACCGACTCGCTGGACGCGATGCGCGCCCGCATCGTGGGCATCTCGTTCGCGGTGGAACCGGGCAAGGCGGCCTACGTGCCGCTGCGCCACGACTACGCCGGCGCGCCGGACCAGTTGCCCTTCGACGAGGTCATCGCGCGGCTGCGGCCCTGGCTGGAGAACCCGGCCGCGAAGAAGGTCGGTCAGCACATCAAGTACGACACCCACGTGTTCGCCAACATCGGCGTCGCGGTGCAGGGCTGGCAGCACGACACGCTGCTGGAAAGCTACGTGCTGGAGGCGCATCGGCAGCATTCGCTGTCCAGCCTGGCCGAGCGCCACCTGGGCCGCAAGGGGCTGGACTACGAAGACCTGTGCGGCAAGGGTGCCAAGCAGATCCCGTTCTCGCAGGTGGACGTCGAGCGCGCCGCGCTGTACTCCGGCGAGGACAGCGAGATGACGCTGCAGGTGCACCAGACGCTGTACCCGCGCCTGGCCGCCATCCCCGGCATGAAGTACGTCTACGAGTCCATCGAGATGCCCACCAGTGCCGTGCTGGGCCGCGTCGAACGCCACGGCGTGCTGATCGACAGCGCGCGCCTGGCCGAACAGTCGCGCCTGCTGGCCGAGCGCATGCTGGCGCTGGAGAACGAGGCCTACGAGATCGCCGGCCAGCCGTTCAACCTCGGCTCGCCCAAGCAGATCGGCGAGATCCTGTTCGGCAAGCTGGGCCTGCCGGTCACCAAGAAGACGGCATCGGGCGCGCCGTCCACCGACGAGAGCGTGCTGGAGAAGCTGGCGCTCGACTACCCGTTGCCGGCCCGGCTGCTGGAGCACCGCGGGCTGTCGAAGCTGAAGGGCACGTACACCGACAAGCTGCCGCAGATGATCAACCCGGACACCGGCCGCGTGCACACGCACTACGCGCAGGCGGTGGCGATCACGGGGCGGCTGTCCAGCAACGACCCGAACCTGCAGAACATCCCGATCCGCACGGCCGAGGGCCGGCGCGTGCGCGAGGCCTTCGTCGCGCCCCCGGGCCACGTGATCGTGTCGGCCGACTACTCGCAGATCGAGCTGCGGCTGATGGCCCACATCAGCCAGGATCCGGGGCTGCTGCGCGCGTTCAACGACGGCATGGACGTGCACCGCGCCACGGCCGCCGAGGTGTTCAACCTGGCCACCGAGGAGGTCACCAGCGAGCAGCGCCGCTACGCCAAGACGATCAACTTCGGGCTGATCTACGGCATGGGCGCCTACGGGCTGTCGCAGTCGCTGGGCATCGAGCAGAAGGCGGCCAAGGACTACATCGACCGCTACTTCTCGCGCTTCGCCGGCGTGCGGCGCTACATGGACGAGACCAAGGCCAGCGCCGCCGAGAAGGGCTACGTGGAGACGCTGTTCGGGCGCCGCATCTCCCTGCCCGAGATCAACGGCGGCAGCGGTCCGCTGCGCGCCGGCGCCGAGCGCCAGGCCATCAACGCGCCGATGCAGGGCACCGCCGCCGACCTGATCAAGCTGGCGATGCTGGCCGTGCAAAAGGCGCTGGACGACGAGGGCAAGGCCACGCGCATGGTGATGCAGGTGCACGACGAACTGGTGTTCGAGGTGCCCGAGGCCGAGGTCGACTGGGTCAGGACGGCCGTGCCGGCGCTGATGGCGGGCGTCGTGCAGCTGTCGGTGCCGCTGATCGCCGAGGTGGGCATCGGGCCGAACTGGGACGAGGCGCATTGATGGCGCTGGTTCCGGGGGGCCGGGCGCTGGCCGGCGCGATCGTGGTCGCGCTGGCGTGGATCGTCTGCAGCCTGGTGTGGCACCCGGGCTTCCAGCCGGCGCCGTTGTGGCGCACTGCCGCGCCGATCGTGGCGCTCGCGATCGGCGCCGGCTTCACGCGCCTGGTGGCGCAGGCGCGTTCGGGCGCGGACGCGGAGCGCGAGTTCGACCGCGGCGGCAAGGCGCTGTTCATGGGCTTCGTGATGGTCGGGGCGACGGCCGTGGCCTGGCTGCTGGTCTCGCAGGCCGTTCCGGCGACCCTCAACGCCCTGGTGGGCGGGGTCGACACCGAGTCCGGCGTGGTCGCGCGCCGCGTGCCGCCGACCGCGGACGCCAGCTGCCGCTTCCGGCTGGAGGTGGCCAGCGTGGCGTCGACGAACGGCGGCGTGCAGCGCCCGCTGGACGAGTGCGTGGCCGAGCCGGTGTGGACGGCCGCGCGGGACGGAAGCCCCGTGGCGCTGCGCCTGGTTCGCAGCGTGTTCGGCGCGGAGCTGGTGGATGTGGGCGCCCCCTGAAGCCTTCCTGTCGAGCGGCAAGATGGCTTGCCGACAGCGTTTTCGCGGGTAACCCCGTCCCCTTGTCTCGAAATTGTCATCAAAGCTTCATAAACTGAGGCGATGACCGACGTCCCCACGGCAGTACCCGCCTTGCGACTGCCCCTGCTCAACCGCGAGCGTTCCATTCTCGAATTCAACCGGCGCGTGCTGGCCCAGGCCCTGCGGGCCGACGTGCCGCTGCTGGAGCGGCTGCGCTACGTCGCCATCGTGTCGTCCAACCTCGACGAGTTCTTCGAGGTGCGTTTCGCGGCGGCGCTGGAGGCGGCCCGGGCGCCCGGCGCGGGCGACGCCTGGCGCGAGTTGATCGGCATCGCCGGCGAGGCGCATGCGCTGATCGACGAGCAGTACGGCGTGTTCAACGAGCTGGTGATGCCGTCGCTGGCCTTGCACGGCATCCGCATCGTCAACCACGCCGAACGCACCGTGAGCCAGCGCGACTGGGTGGCGCGCTTCTTCGAGCGCGAGGTGCGGCCGTTGCTGGTGCCGGTGGGGCTCGATCCGGCGCACCCGTTCCCGCAGGTGGCCAACAAGTCGCTGAACTTCATCGTGCAATTGGGCGGGCGCAATGCCTTCGGGCGCGAGAACACCATCGCCATCGTGAAGGTGCCGCGCGTGCTGCCGCGCGTGATCCGCATGCCCGACCATTGCGGGCCCAAGGGCGAGCAGCACTTCGTGCTCCTGTCCAGCGTGATCCGGGCGCACCTGGCCGAGCTGTTCCCGGGGCGCGTGGTCGAATCGTTCTCGCAGTTCCGCGTCACGCGCGACTCCGAGCTGGAAGTGGACGAGGACGACATCCGCAACCTGCGCCAGGCGCTGCGCCGCGGCCTCACCACGCGCCACTACGGCCGCGCGATCCGCCTGGAGGTGGTCAACACCTGCCCCGAGGCGTTGTGGCGCCTGCTGCTGGCGCAGTTCGACCTGCCCGAGGCGGCGCTGCATCGCGTCAACGGCCCGGTGAACCTGGTGCGCCTGAACGAGCTGATCGACCAGGCCACCGACCCGCGCCACGGGCCCGAGCTGCGCTTCGCGCACTACGAGCCGTCGTGGCCGCGCGGCCGCCTGCCGCGCACCGGCTCGATGTTCGACCGGCTGCGGGAGGGCGACGTGCTGCTGCACCACCCGTTCGAGAGCTTCGAGCCGGTGGTGGAGTTCCTGCGCGAGGCGGTGCTCGACCCGCAGGTGCTGGCCATCAAGCAGACGATCTACCGCACCGGCGAGAAGTCGGTGCTGATGGACCTGCTGATCGAGGCGGCCCGGCGCGGCAAGGAAGTGATGGTGGTCGTGGAGCTGAAGGCGCGCTTCGACGAGGAGGCCAACATCAACTGGGCAGAACGGCTGGAGGCGGTGGGCGCACAGGTGGTCTACGGCATCGTCGGCCTGAAGACGCACGCCAAACTGCTGCTGGTGACGCGCCGCGAGGCGTCGCCGCGCGGGCCGGAGCTGCGACGCTACGTGCACCTGTCCACCGGCAACTACAACCCGAAGACGGCGCGCCTTTATACGGACATCGGCTACCTGAGCGCCGACGACGGCATCACGGCCGATGCCGACCAGATCTTCCAGCAGATCGCCAGCCTCACGCGCATGAAGCCGCCGCGCCACCTGCTCACCGCGCCCTTCGTGCTGCACAAGCGCCTGCTGACGCACATCGCGCAGGTGGGCGAGGCGGCGCGCGCGGGCAAGCCGGCGCGCATCGTGGTCAAGGTGAACGCGCTGACCGACACCACGCTGATCGACGCTCTGGTGGCGGCGGGCCAGGCCGGCGCCAGCATCGACCTCATCGTGCGGGGGGCCTGCTCGCTGCCCCCGGGCATCGAGGGACTCACGGACAACATCCGGGTGCGCTCGGTGGTGGGCCGCTTCCTGGAGCACTCACGCATCATCTACCTGCGCTGGGGCGAATCCGACGACCAAGAGGCGCTGTTCCTGTCGAGCGCCGACTGGATGCTGCGCAACATGCTGCGCCGCATCGAGCTCGCCTGGCCGATCCGCGATGCGGCCATGCGCCAGCGCGTGATCGACGAATGCCTGGTGCCCTACCTGCGTGACACACGGGATGCATGGTTGCTGCAGTCCAATGGGAAATACGAACGCATCAGCAGCGACGGCGTGAGCGCGCAACAGGCCCTGATGGCCCGCTTCCGCCAGTAGTCCCCACCTGTTCCCGGAGCAAAGGACATGGATCTGATCCTGTGGCGACACGCCGAAGCCGGCGACCACCTCGCCGACCCTCTTGCCGACCTCGAGCGCCCGCTGAGCCCCAAGGGCGAACGCCAGGCGCGCCGCGTGGCGGACTGGCTCAACCAGTTCCTGCCCGACTCGGCGCGCGTGCTCACGAGCCCGGCGCTGCGTTGCCAGCAGACGGTGGCGGCGCTGGGACGCCGCGTGAAGAAGACGCCGGCGCTCGGGCCGGACGGCACCGTCGAAGGCCTGCTGGCCGCGACGCGCTGGCCCGACGCCCGCGAGCCCGTGCTGGTGGTCGGCCACCAGCCGACGCTGGGTCACGTGGCGGCCTACCTGATGGCGGGCGAATCGGCACGCTTCGGCGATCCGTGGGCGATCAAGAAGGGCAGCGTCTGGTGGCTGCGGCACCGGCCGCGCGAAGGGCGGGCCGAGGTGCAGATCATTGCGGTGCGGACGGCCGAAGGGCTCTAGATTCCGACGGCCCTCAAAGAATTTTCACGGACCGCTTGCGCGCCCTGGATTTGCTGACATAGAATCGTGGGCTTCGCTGATCACAAGTCAGCGCCGAGCAAGACGCAGCGGGTGAGCCGGAAGGTTCCTTACTGGGGCGGGTTCGGCAGACCGGGATGGTCGGCGGAGGAGTCTGAAAATTGTGCTTGACGGTCGCGTTGAATCAAGCATAGAATGGCAGGCTTCGCTGATCGAAAGTCAGTTTGAGATTGCGGTGCTTCAGGCGCTGTGAATTCAAGCCGATGAGTAAGTCGACGAAAACGAAGCGAAATCAGAGTGCTTGACAAGGTTTTGAAAGCATCTCATAATTCCGCTTCTGTGCTGATAACAGCGCAAAACGCGACAGACAACGGTCTGACCCGCGAAGCTCTTTAAAAATCAACAGCCGATAAGCGTGGGCGTTTGAAGGCGAGTGCCAAGAACCTAGCTGGTCAAACAGCGAAAGTTCGAGGTCTTATGGACTTTAAACGCTCATGAAGATTGATTAAACTTGTAACGAGTTTCTTCAATTCCTTTATGAGTAATTCAAGATCGAACTGAAGAGTTTGATCCTGGCTCAGATTGAACGCTGGCGGCATGCCTTACACATGCAAGTCGAACGGTAACAGGTTAAGCTGACGAGTGGCGAACGGGTGAGTAATATATCGGAACGTGCCCAGTAGTGGGGGATAGCCCGGCGAAAGCCGGATTAATACCGCATACGACCTACGGGTGAAAGCGGGGGATCGCAAGACCTCGCGCTATTGGAGCGGCCGATATCAGATTAGCTAGTTGGTGGGGTAAAAGCCCACCAAGGCGACGATCTGTAGCTGGTCTGAGAGGACGACCAGCCACACTGGGACTGAGACACGGCCCAGACTCCTACGGGAGGCAGCAGTGGGGAATTTTGGACAATGGACGAAAGTCTGATCCAGCCATGCCGCGTGCGGGAAGAAGGCCTTCGGGTTGTAAACCGCTTTTGTCAGGGAAGAAAAGTCTCGGGTTAATACCTTGGGATGATGACGGTACCTGAAGAATAAGCACCGGCTAACTACGTGCCAGCAGCCGCGGTAATACGTAGGGTGCAAGCGTTAATCGGAATTACTGGGCGTAAAGCGTGCGCAGGCGGTTCTATAAGACAGATGTGAAATCCCCGGGCTCAACCTGGGAACTGCATTTGTGACTGTAGAGCTGGAGTACGGCAGAGGGGGATGGAATTCCGCGTGTAGCAGTGAAATGCGTAGATATGCGGAGGAACACCGATGGCGAAGGCAATCCCCTGGGCCTGTACTGACGCTCATGCACGAAAGCGTGGGGAGCAAACAGGATTAGATACCCTGGTAGTCCACGCCCTAAACGATGTCAACTGGTTGTTGGGAAGGTTCCTTCTCAGTAACGTAGCTAACGCGTGAAGTTGACCGCCTGGGGAGTACGGCCGCAAGGTTGAAACTCAAAGGAATTGACGGGGACCCGCACAAGCGGTGGATGATGTGGTTTAATTCGATGCAACGCGAAAAACCTTACCTACCCTTGACATGTCTAGAATTTTGCAGAGATGTGAAAGTGCTCGAAAGAGAACTAGAACACAGGTGCTGCATGGCCGTCGTCAGCTCGTGTCGTGAGATGTTGGGTTAAGTCCCGCAACGAGCGCAACCCTTGTCATTAGTTGCTACGAAAGGGCACTCTAATGAGACTGCCGGTGACAAACCGGAGGAAGGTGGGGATGACGTCAGGTCCTCATGGCCCTTATGGGTAGGGCTACACACGTCATACAATGGCCGGTACAGAGGGTCGCCAACCCGCGAGGGGGAGCCAATCCCAGAAAACCGGTCGTAGTCCGGATCGCAGTCTGCAACTCGACTGCGTGAAGTCGGAATCGCTAGTAATCGCGGATCAGCTTGCCGCGGTGAATACGTTCCCGGGTCTTGTACACACCGCCCGTCACACCATGGGAGCGGGTTCTGCCAGAAGTAGTTAGCCTAACCGCAAGGAGGGCGATTACCACGGCAGGGTTCGTGACTGGGGTGAAGTCGTAACAAGGTAGCCGTATCGGAAGGTGCGGCTGGATCACCTCCTTTCTGGAAATATGCACTCAAGTTCTTGCGTCCACGCTTATCGGCTGTTTATTTAGACAACAACAGTGGAAGTGCGCGTCACTGGCGCGGACGGACTCACGTTTCGCGAAACTGCTCCGTGCAGCATGAACGATTACCGTGGGCCTGTAGCTCAGTTGGTTAGAGCACCGTCTTGATAAGGCGGGGGTCGTTGGTTCGAATCCAACCAGGCCCACCACACGGTCGAAATACATCGTGGGGGATTAGCTCAGCTGGGAGAGCACCTGCTTTGCAAGCAGGGGGTCGTCGGTTCGATCCCGACATCCTCCACCAATGACTTCATGCAAGCGACTTGTTGGACAAGTCATCGGCTGCGAAACACTGTTCACTTTGGTTGCAGACCCAAGCGGCTGTCGAGATTGACTCGACGGGCCGCTTCGGTCTGCCACGCAAGTGGTATGTTGCTCTTTAACAATTTATGGAATCGAATCGAGATCGTTGACGGAAAGTCTGCGGGGGTAAAGGCCTGCAGGCACCGTGCCGTCAACGATATTATGATTGCGTCAACAGATATATTCATCTTCGAAGTAGCAATACGACGAATTTGATAGGCAAACGCGAAATACTCAAATACTGACTATCCAGTCAGTGATTTCAGTCCTTGACGATGTCACCTTAGTCGGGTGACGTCAAAGTTATAGGGTCAAGTGACTAAGTGCATGTGGTGGATGCCTTGGCGATTACAGGCGACGAAGGACGTGATAGCCTGCGATAAGCTTCGGGGAGCTGGCAAATTAGCTTTGATCCGGAGATTTCCGAATGGGGGAACCCACTCCGCAAGGAGTAACTTTGGCTGAATACATAGGCCACTGTGGCGAACCGGGTGAACTGAAACATCTCAGTAGCTCGAGGAAAAGACATCAACCGAGATTCCGAAAGTAGTGGCGAGCGAAATCGGAACAGCCTGTGCTCTTTAGCAGACGACTTACTGGAACGGAATGGAAAGTCCGGCCATAGCGGGTGATAGCCCCGTACAGGAAAAGACTTCTGTGGAACTAAGTGCACGACAAGTAGGGCGGGACACGTGTAATCCTGTCTGAATATGGGGGGACCATCCTCCAAGGCTAAATACTCGTAATCGACCGATAGTGAACAAGTACCGTGAGGGAAAGGCGAAAAGAACCCCGGGAGGGGAGTGAAATAGATCCTGAAACCGCATGCATACAAAAAGTAGGAGCCGCAAGGTGACTGCGTACCTTTTGTATAATGGGTCAGCGACTTACATTCAGTGGCAAGCTTAACCGAGTAGGGGAGGCGTAGGGAAACCGAGTCCGAACAGGGCGTCCAAGTCGCTGGGTGTAGACCCGAAACCAGGTGATCTATCCATGGCCAGGATGAAGGTGCGGTAACACGCACTGGAGGTCCGAACCGACTAGTGTTGCAAAACTAGCGGATGAGCTGTGGATAGGGGTGAAAGGCTAAACAAACCTGGAGATAGCTGGTTCTCTCCGAAAACTATTTAGGTAGTGCCTCAAGTATTACCATCGGGGGTAGAGCACTGTTATGGCTAGGGGGTCATGGCGACTTACCAAACCATTGCAAACTCCGAATACCGATGAGTACAGCTTGGGAGACAGTGCACCGGGTGCTAACGTCCGGACACAAGAGGGAAACAACCCAGACCGCCAGCTAAGGTCCCCAAAATTGGCTAAGTGGGAAACGAAGTGGGAAGGCTAAAACAGTCAGGATGTTGGCTTAGAAGCAGCCATCATTTAAAGAAAGCGTAATAGCTCACTGATCGAGTCGTCCTGCGCGGAAGATGTAACGGGGCTAAGCCAGTTACCGAAGCTGCGGATTTGCAATTTATTGCAAGTGGTAGGAGAGCGTTCTGTACGCCTGTGAAGGTGGATCGTGAGGTCTGCTGGAGGTATCAGAAGTGCGAATGCTGACATGAGTAGCGTTAAAGAGGGTGAAAAGCCCTCTCGCCGAAAGCGCAAGGTTTCCTACGCAACGTTCATCGGCGTAGGGTGAGTCGGCCCCTAAGGCGAGGCAGAGATGCGTAGCTGATGGGAAACAGGTCAATATTCCTGTACCGATCTATAGTGCGATGTGGGGACGGAGAAGGTTAACTCAGCCGGGTGTTGGATGTCCCGGTTCAAGCTTGTAGCCATGCCTGGTAGGCAAATCCGCCGGGCTTAGGTGAGGAGTGATAACGAGTCTGCTTGCAGACGAAGTGAGTGATACCCAGCTTCCAGGAAAAGCCACTAAGCTTCAGCTATAGACGACCGTACCGCAAACCGACACTGGTGCGCGAGATGAGTATTCTAAGGCGCTTGAGAGAACTCTGGAGAAGGAACTCGGCAAATTGACACCGTAACTTCGGAAGAAGGTGTGCCTTTAGTAGGTGAAGTCCCTCGCGGATGGAGCCCAATGAGGTTGCAAAGAATCGGTGGCTGCGACTGTTTAATAAAAACACAGCACTCTGCAAAGACGAAAGTCGACGTATAGGGTGTGACGCCTGCCCGGTGCTGGAAGATTAAATGATGGGGTGCAAGCTCTTGATTGAAGTCCCAGTAAACGGCGGCCGTAACTATAACGGTCCTAAGGTAGCGAAATTCCTTGTCGGGTAAGTTCCGACCTGCACGAATGGCGTAACGATGGCCACACTGTCTCCTCCAGAGACTCAGCGAAGTTGAAATGTTTGTGATGATGCAATCTCCCCGCGGAAAGACGGAAAGACCCCATGAACCTTTACTGTAGCTTTACATTGGACTTTGAACAGATCTGTGTAGGATAGGTGGGAGGCTTTGAAGTAGGGACGCTAGTTCTTATGGAGCCAACGTTGAAATACCACCCTGGTGTGTTTGAGGTTCTAACCTTGGTCCGTGATCCGGATTGGGGACAGTGTATGGTAGGCAGTTTGACTGGGGCGGTCTCCTCCCAAAGTGTAACGGAGGAGTTCGAAGGTACGCTAGCCACGGTCGGAAATCGTGGTGATAGTGCATTGGCATAAGCGTGCTTGACTGCGAGACTGACAAGTCGAGCAGGTACGAAAGTAGGACAAAGTGATCCGGTGGTTCTGTATGGAAGGGCCATCGCTCAACGGATAAAAGGTACTCTGGGGATAACAGGCTGATACCGCCCAAGAGTTCATATCGACGGCGGTGTTTGGCACCTCGATGTCGGCTCATCTCATCCTGGGGCTGTAGCCGGTCCCAAGGGTATGGCTGTTCGCCATTTAAAGAGGTACGTGAGCTGGGTTTAAAACGTCGTGAGACAGTTTGGTCCCTATCTTCCGTGGGCGTTGCAAGATTGAGAGAGCCTGCTCCTAGTACGAGAGGACCGGAGTGGACGCACCTCTGGTGTATCGGTTGTCACGCCAGTGGCATTGCCGAGTAGCTAAGTGCGGAAGAGATAACCGCTGAAAGCATCTAAGCGGGAAACTCGTCTCAAGATGAGTCTTGCCGGGGACTTGATCCCCCTGAAGGGTCGTTCGAGACCAGGACGTTGATAGGTCGGGTGTGGAAGCGCAGTAATGCGTTAAGCTAACCGATACTAATTGCCCGTGAGGCTTGACCCTATAACTTTGACGATGTCTTCCAGACAACCTGTCAAAGATAGCGTTTGCCCCTTCTGTTGGCAGCAATCATAATAGATTCGATTCCATACATTGGCTTGGCCGTCATGTGACGTCCAGGCAACCAGTTAAGCCTGATGACCATAGCGAGGTGGTCCCACTCCTTCCCATCCCGAACAGGAAAGTGAAACGCCTCTGCGCCGATGATAGTGCGGGTTCCCGTGTGAAAGTAGGACATTGTCAGGCTAATATCGAAGTGAACCGCCCGAGCTAGCAATAGCTCGGGCGTTTTGCTTTCCGGCCCCCGAATACCCCCAAAGAGAATTCGATCAGGCACCTGCGAAAACGCCCGGACAAACCGGGCGTTCTGCATTCAGCCTGCAGTTTCGACGTCAGTTGAGCGCGAGCAGCAGCGTCCCCTGGCGCGCCCACTGATCCGCCTCTTCGCGCAGCAGGTAGGCCGTGCGCGGATGTTCCTCGGCCCAGTGCGGCGTGAACGTCAGGCGCGCGCCCGTGCCCACGCGCGCGAGCGTCAACCCGCTCGCATCGACCTCGCCGCGGGCGTGGCACTCGATCACTGCGAGGCGCAGACACAGCACCTGCCAGGCCGTGAGCTCGCGTGACAGTCCCGCCTCGATCTTGCGCAGCCCACCACGCTGCCCCAGCACCAGTTCGCCCAGCCGGCGCTGCTGGCTCTGCGAGAAGCCGGGCGCATCGACGTGCGACACGATGTATGCGCTGTGCCGGTGGTGATCGTGGTGCGACACCATCAGGCCCAGCTCGTGCAGCGCCGACGCCCAGCGCAACTCCTTGTGCATCTCGGCATCGGCGCCCGGCCAGGCGCTTTCGAAGAAGCGCTCCGCCGTATCGGCGACGCGCGTGGCCTGGCGCACGTCCACGTGGAAGCGGCGCTGCAATTCGGAGACGGTCGCGTCGCGCAGGTCGTGTCCGCTGGCCTCGTTGCCCGCGGCGAGCCGCTCGGCGAGGTCGACGATCACGCCCTGGCGCAGCGCGCCCTTGGCGGGCGTCAACTCCTCGATGCCGAACTGCGCGCAGATCGTGTAAAGGATTGCGAGGCCGCCGGCGATCACCGGACGCCGCTCGGGCTTCATGCCAGGGATGTCGAGCTTGTCGATGTGGCCCAGCTCGATGCAGCGTTCGATCAGCCAGCGCAGGCCCTCGGCCGTGATGCGGCCGTCCGTCTTGCCGCTGGCCTTGAGCACGTCGGCGACGGCGCCGGCGGTGCCGGACGAGCCCAGCGCCTCGCCCCAGTGGCGGCGCCCGAACGGCACCAGAGCCTCCTCGAGCTCGGCGCCCGCGGCCACCTGGGCGGCGCGGAATGCCGCGCGGGTATAACGGCCGTCCGGGAAGTAGCGCATCGACAGGCTCACGCAGCCCACCTGGAACGATTCGGCGACGCGCGGGGTGCGCCCGTCGCCCAGGATCATCTCGGTGGAGCGCCCGCCGATGTCGATCACCAGGCGCGGCTTGGTCGACGGCTGCAGGAATGCGACACCGGCGTAGATCAGGCGCGCTTCTTCGCGGCCCGAGATGATCTCGATCGGATGCCCCAGCGCCGCTTCTGCGCGCACCAGGAACTGGTCGCGGTTGCGCGCCTCGCGCAAGGTCTGCGTGGCCACGGCGCGGATCTGCATCGGGGCCGCGCTCTTGAGCGTCTGGGCAAAGCTCGCCAGGCAGCGCAGCCCGCGTTCGGTGGCCTCCTCGGTGAGCATGCCGTCCACGTCGAGCCCGGCGCCCAGGCGCACGGTCTCCTTCAGGTAGAGATGGCGGCGATAGCGTCCGTCCTGCACCTGCCCGATTTCAAGGCGGAAGCTGTTGGAGCCCATGTCGATCGCGGCAAGCGGGCCGACAGCGGTTGGAGTGGTAACAGACATGCGCGCGATTGTGCCTCCCCGCACCGACGGGAAGATGTCACGCGGCGCGAAGTCTTCAGGCTACTTGACCACCAGCACCGGCACGTCGCAATGCACCAGCACGCGCGTCGTCTCGCTGCCCAGCAGCAGGGCGCTCACGCCGCGGCGGCCATGCGAGGCCATCACGATCAGGTCGCACGAATGCGCCCTCGCATGGTCGACGATCGCCTCCCACGGATGCTGGGCCTCCACGGTGAACGCCTGGCACTCCAGCCCGTCGCGGCCGGCGCTGGCCACCACCTCCTTGACGCGGCTGAGCGCGATGCGTTCCTGAGCGTCGTAGAACTCCTGCGGTGGAATCGGCTGCATCTCGGAGATGGCGCTGTACGGGAACGGCTCCTTCACGGTGATCGTGCTGAGCCGCGCGCCGAGCGCCTTCGCCAGCGAGATGCCGGCGGCGACGGCCTTCGCGGTGATCTCCGTGCCGTCGGTCGGGATGAGGATGCTGCGGTACATGGCGATCTCCTGCGGGAAATGTCGAGGAGAAAGTGTGCGCCTTTCCTGCGCCCGGTGCGTGGCTGGCCTCACATCGGCTTGACCCAGCTCAACCGACCGCGACGGGCCGCGCCGGATCCGACGACCACTCGCTCCACGACCCCGGATACAGCACGGAGCCCGGCAAGCCGGCCACCTCCATGGCCAGCAGGTTGTGGCAGGCCGTGACGCCCGAGCCGCACTGGTGCACCACCTGTGCCGGCGCCGCCCCGAACGACTCGAAAGCGGCGCGCAACTCGGTGGCCGGGCGGAACCGGCCCTGGGCGTCCAGGTTGTCCTTGAAGAAGCGCGAACGGGCGCCCGGGATGTGGCCGGCGCGCGCGTCCAGCGGCTCCGCCTCGCCCCGATAGCGTTCACCGGCGCGCGCGTCGAGCAGCGTGACTCGACCCAGCGACTTCAGCAGGGCCTGCGCGTCGATCGTCGCCACCAGGCTCTGGCCGACCGGATACGGGCCGGACGCAGGGACGGGCGCGGACGCGCCGGTCTCCAACGCGCCGCCGGCCGCCTTCCACGCCTGCAGGCCGCCATCGAGCACGCTCGCGGCGCGATGGCCGACCCAGCGCAGCATCCACCACGCGCGCGCCGCGTACATGCCGCCCTGCGCGTCGTAGAGCACCACCGCGCGCTCCGGAGTCGCGCCCAGCCGCGCCAGGGTCAGCGCCCAGTCGGCGCGCGACGGCAGCGGATGACGGCCGTTGCGGCCGGTCTTGGCACCGGCCAGGTCGCGATCCAGGTGCGCATAGAGTGCGCCCGGCAAGTGGCCCTGCCCGAAGGCGCGCTCGCCGGCGGCGGCGTCGGCCAGGTCGAAGCTGCAGTCGAGAATCAGCGGCGTGGCGCCGGCGTCCAGCGTGGCGCGGAGCTGTTCGGTCGAGACGAGCGGCGTGCTCGAGGCGGTGGCGGTCATGATGTCAGTTGTCCAGGGGCGGTTGGAGGGTGTCGGGCGCCGTGGCGGCGAGCGTGGAGGCGCGCAGGCGCGAGGCCGCGAGCCCGGCGCCGACGATCAGCACCATGCCGCCGACCGCCGGCCACGTCAACGGATCGCGGAACAGCACGATGCCGTAGACGAAGGAGAACACGATGCCCAGGTATTGCAGGCTCGCGTTGGACAGCGGCTTGCCGATGGCGTACGCGCGCGTCATCAGCACCTGGGCCGTCGTGGCGGTGGCGCCAGTGGCGATGAGCAGCAGGAAGCCGGTGAGCGTGTGGTGAGCGTGCCAGCCCTGCAGCAGCGAGATCGCCAGGCCGGTGACGAAGCCGCCGATCGAAAAATAGAACACCACGCGGATCTCGGGTTCCCCGACCCGGCCCAGCGTGGTCACCTGCAGGTAGGCCAATGCGGCCAGCATCCCCGAGGCGAGCCCGATCACGCCGGGCAGCAACTGGTCGCGATCCAGCGACGGCTGCAGCACCAGCGCCACGCCCACGAAGCCCACCAGCACGGTGGCCAACAGCCGCGCGTCCACCCGCTGCGCTCCCAGCACCACGGCACCACCGATCAGGAACAGCGCCATCCAGACGGAGGACATGTAGTTGAGCGTGACGGCGGTGGCCAGCGGCAGGTGCCCGATCGCGTAGAACCACAGCGTGAGCGACGCGACGCCCACCACGCTGCGCCAGGCGTGCATCATCGGCACGCGCGTCTTCAGCGAGACGCCGCGCGCGCGGGCCAGCAGCGCGATGCCGATCACGCCCACCAGGCCGCGGTACATCACGATCTCGCCCGGCCCGTAGGTGTCCGATGCGAACTTCACGCACACGCCCATCGTCGCGAACAGGAACGAGGAGCAGATCATCAGGAGCGAAGCAGACATGGCCGCATTGTCTCCGCGCCGCGATCACCCCGCGTTCAACGGGCAGGCTTCAGCGCTCTGCGATACCACTCGTGGAAGTGGCGCATGCCGTCTTCCATCGGGCTCTGGTACGGCCCGGCCTCGTCGTCGCCGCGCTCGAACAGCGCCTTGCGGCCGGCGTCCATGCGCAGCGCGATCTCGTCGTCCTCGACGCAGGTCTCGAGGTAGGCCGCCTGCTCCGCCTCGACCAGATCGCGCTCGAACGCGGCGATCTCCTCGGGGTAGTAGAACTCGACGACGTTGGTGGTGTGCTGCGGGCCCTTCGGGTACAGCGTGGAGACGACCAGCACGTGCGGATACCACTCCACCATGATGTTGGGGAAGTAGGTGAGCCAGATCGCGCCATGGCGCGGCGGTCGGCCTTCGTTGAAGCGCAGCAGCGCCTCGTGCCACCGGCGATAGGTGGCGCTGCCGGGCCGGGCGAGGCCGTTGGCGACGCCCACGGTCTGCACCGAGTAGTCGGCGCCGAATTCCCATTCGAGGTCGTCGCAGGTGACGAAGCTGCCGAGGCCCGGATGGAACGGCCCGACGTGGTAGTCCTCGAGGTAGACCTCGATGAAGGTCTTCCAGTTGTAGTCGCACTCGTGCACGTGCACCTTGTCGAGCACGAAGCCGGTGAAGTCGAGCTCCGCGCGCGGGCCCAGGCGCGCGAGGTCGGCGGCCACGTCGCGGCCGTTGTCCTCGAACACGAGGCCGTTCCAGGTGCGAGTGCGGTAGCGGTTCAGGTGCAGGCAGGGATCCTGCGCGAAGTGCGGCGCGCCCAGCAGCTTGCCGTCGAGCCCGTAGGTCCAGCGGTGCAGCGGGCACACGATGTTGGACGCGGTCTGGCCGCGGCCCTTGAGCATCACGGCCTGGCGGTGGCGGCAGACGTTGGACAGCAGCTCGACGCCTCCGTCGGGCGCGCGCACGAGCACGCGCCCCTCGCCTTCCTGCGGGAGCGCGTAGTAATCGCCGATCTCGGGAATCGCCAGCTCGTGCGCGAGATACCTCGGCCCATGCTGGAAGATGAGTTCCTGTTCGCGGCGGAACAGGTCCTCGTCGAAATAGGTGGAAACGGAAAGTTGAGAGCGCGCGCGCTCCAGAGCTTCAAGCGTAATGCTCAGGTCCGACATGATCCCCAGGATCTCTAAAAAACAATGTCAACCCCCACCCGGTGGCCCCGCGGGTGGATCTAAAACGTAGCGTTCGGCGGCCGCTGGCGCATCGCAGGCGCGGGCTCGGGGACGGCGTGAGAGGAGGTATTCTCGTTGGCTATCGTCCTGGCGATTCCGTCCGGCGTCACGCCGTGTGCCCGGCATGCCGAACCGACCATTTTACCCAGTCTGGACGCCGCAACCCGGCCATGTCCCCAAATTCCGGATCAACGAGGCGAAAACGTTCGCCCGGTTGCAATCGGAGCGCGGCGTGTGTGTCCGCGTGACTACAATCCCGTTTTACCCGAGCCCGACCCGATGGATCGCACCGAACCCCAGACGCCTGCCGACGCACCCGCGAGTTTCGAGGATGCCCAGGCAGAGCTTGACGAACTGGTGCGAGCCATGGAAACGGGCCAGATGCCGCTCGACGGCCTGCTGAGCGCCTACAAGCGAGGCGCGCAGCTCCTGGAATTCTGTCGCTCCAGGTTGGATGCCGTAGAAGAACAAGTGAAAGTCCTGGAGGAGGGCCAGTTGAAGCCCTGGACTCGACCATGAAGATCGATGATTTCTCGCATTGGGTTCGCGAGCGCCAGAGGGACGTGGAACACGCCCTCGAGCGCTGGGTTCCCGACGATTCCCCGGCCGGCCTCGGCGCGGTGATGCGCTATGCCGTCCTCGACGGCGGCAAGCGCCTGCGCCCCCTGCTCGTGATGGCCGCGGCCGAAGCGGTGTCCGGCGACTGCACGGCAGCGCTGCGTGCGGCGGTGTCCGTCGAGCTGATCCACGCCTATTCGCTGGTGCACGACGACATGCCCTGCATGGACAACGACGTCCTGCGCCGCGGCAAGCCCACCGTGCACGTGAAGTACGGCGAGGCCCAGGCCATGCTGGCCGGCGACGCCATGCAGGCGCTGGCGTTCGACGTGCTGACCCCCGACGAGGGCCTCTCGCCGCAACTGATGTCCACGCTCGTGCGCCTGCTCGCGCGCGCCTCCGGGCACGACGGCATGGCCGGTGGCCAGGCCATCGACCTGGCCAGCGTCGGCCGCCATCTCGACGAGCGCGCGCTGCGCGACATGCACCGCCGCAAGACCGGCGTGCTGTTGCAGGCCAGCGTCATGATGGGTGCCGCCTGCGGGCCCGCCGATGCCACCGCGCTGAAGGCCCTCGCCGACTACGGCGCCGCCGTCGGCCTGGCCTTCCAGGTGGTCGACGACGTGCTCGACGTCACGCAGGATTCTCTCGTGCTGGGCAAGACGGCCGGCAAGGACGTCGACCAGAACAAGCCCACGTTCGTGTCGCTGCTGGGCCTCGATGCCGCGCAGAAATACGCGCAGGACCTGCGCGACCAGGCCCACTCGGCCCTGGCCCGCAGCGGATTAGGGCAGGCTGCCTACCTCGCCTGCCTGGCGGACAAGATCGTCGAGCGCGACAATTGAGGTACAAGCAGGTTTCGCGCCTTTCGGAGGAACGCCGCTTGCCTTCGCCCTCCCACGCCACATGACCACCGACCTTCTCGCCACCATTGCCAGTCCCGCCGACCTGCGACGCCTGTCGCGCGCCGAGCTGCGAACGCTGTGCGACGAGCTGCGTCAGTACATCCTGCACAGCGTCAGCAAGACGGGCGGCCACCTGTCGAGCAACCTGGGCACGGTGGAGCTCACGGTGGCGCTGCACTACGTGTTCAACACGCCCTACGACCGCCTCGTGTGGGACGTGGGCCATCAGACGTATCCGCACAAGGTGCTCACCGGCCGGCGCGAGCGGATGAGCACGCTGCGCATGTACGGCGGCCTCGCTGGCTTTCCCAAGCGCGACGAGAGCGAGTACGACGCGTTCGGCACCGCGCATTCGTCGACGTCGATCTCGGCCGTGCTGGGCATGGCCCACGCCGCCAAGCTCAAGGGCGAGAACCGCAAGGCCGTGGCCATCATCGGCGACGGCGCCATGACGGGCGGCATGGCCTTCGAGGCGATGAACAACGCGGGCGTGTCCATGGCGGACATGCTGGTGGTGCTCAACGACAACGACATGTCCATCAGCCCGCCGGTGGGCGCGCTGAACCGCTACTTCGCGCGCCTGATGAGCGGCAAGTTCTACTCGAAGGCGCGCGAGGGCGCGAAGTCGGTGCTCAAGAACACGCCGCTCTACGAGTTCGCGCGCCGCTTCGAGGAACACACCAAGGGCATGGTCGTGCCCGGCACGATCTTCGAGGAGTTCGGCCTCAACTACGTCGGTCCCATCGACGGCCACGACCTCGACTCGCTGATTCCCACGCTGGAGAACCTGCGCGACTCCAAGGGCCCGCAGTTCCTGCACGTGGTCACGAGGAAGGGCATGGGCTACAAGCTGGCCGAGGCCGATCCGGTGAACTACCACGGCCCCGGCAAGTTCGACGTCGCCGTCGGCCTGCAGAAGCCCGCCACGCCGCCCAAGCAGACCTTCGCCGAGGTGTTCGGCACCTGGCTGTGCGACATGGCCGAGGCCGACAACCGGGTGATCGGCATCACGCCCGCCATGTGCGGCGGCTCCGGCATGTCGGAGTTCGAGAAGCGCTTCCCCGAGCGGTACCACGACGTCGGCATCGCCGAGCAGCACGCCGTCACGTTCGCCGCCGGCCTGGCCTGCGAAGGCCTGAAGCCGGTGGTCGCGATCTACTCCACGTTCCTGCAACGCGGCTACGACCAGCTGATCCACGACGTGGCGCTGCAGAACCTGCCGGTGGTGTTCGCGCTCGATCGCGCCGGCATCGTCGGCGCCGACGGCCCCACGCACTGCGGCGCCTACGACATCGCCTTCATCCGCTGCGTGCCCAACATGAGCCTGCTCACGCCGGCCGACGAGCGCGAGACGCGTCGCGCGCTCAGCAGCGCGTTCGCGCAGGCGCATCCGGTGGGCGTGCGCTATCCGCGCGGCGCCGGCGCGGGCGTCAAGCCCGACGCCGACCTCGAGGTGCTGGAGTGGGGCAAGGGCGAGAAACGCCGCGAGGGCCGCCGCATCGCGCTGCTGGCTTTCGGCCCGCTGCTGTATCCGGCGCTCGCGGCCGCCGAGACGCTCGACGCCACCGTCGTCAACATGCGCTTCGTCAAGCCGCTGGACGTCGAGCTCGTGCTGGAGATGGCGCGCACGCACGAGGCCCTCGTCACGCTCGAGGAGGGCAGCATCATGGGCGGCGCGGGCAGTGCCGTGCTGGAGGCGCTGGCCGCCGCCGGCGTGCAGGTGCCCGTGCTTCAACTGGGCCTGCCCGACCGCTTCGTCGAGCACGGCGACCCGGTGCGCCTGATGCACGATTGCGGCCTCGACGCCGAGGGCATCGAGCAGTCGGTGCGGCGTCGCTTCGGCCCGTCGCTGGCCGTGGTACGCCCCACCGCCGCGAACGGCTGACCTGCGCACCTGACATCGGGCCGCGGCCCCGGTACAGTGGGTCATCGTCCTGTGGAGACCTTCATGCAACGCCGTTCCGTTGTCCTTCTCGGTGCTGGCGCGTTGGCCGCGCCCGCCCTGCTGCGCGCCCAGCCGCCCGAGAAACCGAAGCTGACCATCGCCGTCGGCGGCAAGAACCTGCTGTACTACCTGCCGCTGACGATCGCCGAGAGCCTCGGGTACTTCAAGGCCGAAGGACTGGACGTCACCATCGTCGATTTCGCCGGCGGCTCCAAGGCCCTGCAGGCGGTGGTGGGCGGCAGCGCCGACGTGGTCTCCGGCGCGTTCGAGCACACGCTGATCATGCAGCCCAAGGGCATCCGGCTGCGTGCGTTCGCGCTGCAGGGCCGCGCGCCGCAGGTGGTGCTGGGCATCAACCCGAAGACGATGCCCGGCTTCAAATCGGTGGCCGCATTGAAGGGCAGGAAGATCGGCGTCACGGCGCCCGGTTCGTCCACCAACATCCTGGCCAACTTCGTGCTCGCCAAGGCGGGCCTGAAGCCCGCCGACGTGTCCATCATCGGCGTGGGCGCCGGCACCGGCGCGGTGGCCGCGATGCGATCGGGCCAGATCGACGCGATCAGCAACCTCGACCCGGTGATCACCTTGCTGCAACGAAGCGGCGACCTCAGGATCATCTCGGACACCCGCATCGTCGCCGAGGCCGACAAGGCCTTCGGCGGCCCGATGCCCGCGGGCTGCCTGTATGCGCCGCAGGCCTTCATCGACCGGAACCCGGCCACGGTCCAGGCCATCGCCAACGCGATCGTGCGTGCCGACAGGTGGATCCAGGCCGCGGGTCCGGCCGACATCATCAAGGCCGTGCCCGAGAGCTACCTGCTGGGCGACCGCGCCGTCTACATCGACGCCTTCCTCGCCAGCAAGGGCGCGCTGTCGACGGACGGCCTGATCCCGCCCGAAGGCGCGGCCACGGCGCTGCGCGCGTTGCAGAGCGTCGACGATTCGCTCAAGGGCGGCAGGTTCGATCTCGCGGCCGTGTGGACCAACGACTTCGCCAGGCGCGCCAACGCGGCCAAGCCCAAGGCATGAGCGTTCCCGCGCTTGCCCTGGACGGCGTCAGCGCCCGCTTCGGCGCCTTCACCGCGGTTCGCGACGTGTCGCTCACCGTGGCGGCGGCCGAGTTCGTCTCCGTCGTCGGCCCCACCGGCTGCGGCAAGAGCACGCTGCTGAACATGGCCGCGGGCCTGCTCGCGCCGGGCGCGGGCGGCGTGCGCGTGTTCGGCGAGCCGCTGGCGGGCCTCAACCGCCGGGCCGGCTACCTGTTCCAGGCCGAGAGCCTCATGCCCTGGCGCACGGCGCTGGGCAATGTGATGGCGGGCCTGTCGTTCCGCGGCGCGAGCGACGCCGAGGCGCGTGCGCTCGCCACCGACTGGCTGCGCCGCGTGGGCCTGGCCGCGTTCGGCGACCGCTACCCGCACCAGCTCTCGGGCGGCATGCGCAAGCGCGTCAGCCTCGCGCAGGTGCTGGTGCTGGACCCCGACATCATCCTGATGGACGAGCCGTTCTCGGCGCTGGACGTGCAGACGCGCCAGCTGATGGAGAACGAGGTGCTCCAGCTGTGGGGTGCCAAGAAGAAGGCGGTTCTCTTCATCACGCACGACCTCGACGAGGCCATCGCCCTGAGCGACCGCGTCGTGATCCTGTCGGCCGGGCCCGGCTCGCGTGTCGTGGGCGAGTTCCGCATCGATCTCGAGCGCCCGCGCGACGTCGCCGAGGTGCGCACCGACCCGCGCTTCGTCGAGCTGCACAAGGCGATCTGGGACGTGCTGCGCGACCAGGTGCTCGCCGGCTACCAGCAGCAGCTGGCCAGGGCGAGCTGAAGGCGATGTGGCGCTTCCTCAAGCCCGGCCGCCGCACGCTGCGCCTGTGGCAGCTGGTGGTGCTGGTGATCCTCTTCGTGGCGTGGCACGTGCTCACGGCCCCCGGCTTGCTGCCCAACTTCCTGTTCTCCGACGACCACCAGGCCGCGTTCTTCTTCGGCGAGCCGCTGAAGATATTCGACCGCATCGACCACTGGTTCTTCATCGACGGCGACATCTACCGGCACCTGGGCGTCACGCTGCTGGAGACGGTGCTCGCGTTCGGCATCGGCACCGCGCTGGGCCTGGGCACGGGCCTGTGGCTGGCGCTGAGCCCGTTCGCGGCCGCGCTCCTCGATCCCTACATCAAGGCGATGAACGCGATGCCGCGCGTGATCCTCGCGCCCATCTTCGCGGTGTGGTTCGGCCTGGGCGTGGCCAGCAAGGTGGCGCTCGGCGTCACGCTCGTGTTCTTCGTGGTGTTCTTCAACGTCTACCAGGGCGTCAAGGAAGTGAGCCCCGTGATCCTCGCGAACGCGCGCATGCTGGGCGCGAGCCCGCGCCAGCTGCTGCGCCACGTCTACCTCCCCAGCGCCACGAGCTGGGTCTTCAGCTCGCTGCACACCTCGGTGGGCCTGGCCTTCGTCGGCGCGGTGGTGGGCGAGTACCTCGGCTCTTCGCAGGGCGTGGGCTACCTGATCCTGCAGGCCGAGGGCAGCTTCGACATCGACACGGTGATGGCCGGCATCCTGGTGCTGACGGTGTGCGCGCTGGCGCTCGACGCGCTGGTGGGGCGCGTGGAGAGCTCGTTGATGAAGTGGCAGCCGCAGTCGGGTGAGAGCGAACGCCTCTGAGGAGACCGCTCGAAACACCCGAAGGGGCATGACCTTCGACGGTGGTAGCGTACCGGCTTCGACCGGCCCAGCCGGCGTGTCCCATCGAAAAGCCAGGGAGGCTTGCATGAAATCCACTCTTTCCATCCTCGTCGCCGCGTCCGCGCTCGCCATGCTCACCGCCTGCGGCGGCGGCGGAGACAGCAGCCCTGCCGCGAACGACGTCGCGATCACGTCGACGAACCAGGCGGCCGTGACGCGCGCCTCGCTCAATGGCGGCACCGGCGTCGCGTTGGTGGCGCAGGGCCCGCTGGCGGGCGGCGGCACGTCCAGCCCGCTAGTCGCGGCTACCCTGGTGCGGCGTGCGGTCGCCGCGGCGGCGAACCAGCGCAAGGTCATCGCGAGCCTCGGCGCGCGCCCGGGCGCTGCGAGCACCAGCACCGAGGCATGCCAGGTCAGCGGCACGATGACCGTCACGTTCGACGACCGCGACGGCAACGGCACGCTCTCCAACGGCGACGTCCTCACGGCCGCCTTCGCGCAGTGCCACGATTCGGACACGAGCAGCATCAACGGCACGGTGGCGATCACGCTCACCGCCGCGCCCACCGATACGACCCTGGACGCCAGCGCCAGCTTCCAGAACGTGACCGCCGTCGACGGCAGCGTCTCGTCCGGCATCTCCGGCAATGTCGCCCTCCACGAGGTCGACGGCAGCACGGTCAGCACCGTGCAGCTGACGGTGGGCTCCGGCGGCCTGGCCGTCAACGTCGCATCCAGCACCTACAACGACAGTGTCTCGTTCGAGTCCGGCATGACCTTCTCCGCTTCGGACACCACCGACGGCTCGCAGGCCTCCCTGTCCCTGGACGGATCGTTCGCCGCCGCGTCCATCGGCGGCCGCGTCACAGTCACGACGCTGACACCGCTGACGACGACCGACACCAGCGACTACCCGGCCACGGGCGTGATCAAGATCGTCGGCGCATCCGGCAGCACGGTGCTGGCGACTGTGCTCGACGACACGCAGGTGCAGCTGCAACTGGACGCCAACGGCGACGGCACCTACGAGAGCAGCACTGTCGTTGCCTGGGCGACGCTACTGCCCTGACCGGCGGCGGGGCGCGTCAGCCGATGACGCCGTCGCGGCGCAGCGCGGCGATGCGCTCCAGCGACACGCCGGCCTGGGCGAGCACGTCGTCGGTGTGCTGCCCCAGCCGCGGCGCGGCGTGGCGCACGGCGCCGGGCGTGTCCGACAACTTGGGCACGATGCCGGGCGCGGCGATCGTGCCGCCGGCCATCGCCGGGATGCGCTCGATGTTGCCGCGCGCGGCGTAGTGCGGGTCGACCGCGATCTCGGCGATCGTGTAGACGCGGCTCGCGGGCACCTCCGCGTCGCGCATGCCTGCGAGCACGTCGTCCAGCGCATGGCGTGAGGTCCAGTCGCCGATGGCCCCGTCGATCTCGGCGGCGCGCAGCGTGCGGCCGTCGTTGGCGGCCAGGGTCGGGTCATCGGCGAGATCCTTGCGGTCGATCAAGACCATCAGGCGCTTGAAGATGCTGTCGCCGTTGCCCGCGACGATCACCGCCTCGCCGCCCGCGCAGGCGTAGGCGTTGGAGGGCGTGATGCCCGGCAGCGCGCCGCCGGCGGGCCGCCGCACCTCGCCGAACTGGTCGTACTCGGGCAGCAGGCTCTCGGACAGGTTGAACATCGCCTCGTACAACGCGAGGTCGATGCGCTGGCCTTGCCCGCCGCGCGCGTCCCGCGCGTAGAGAGCCAGCATCACGCCCAGCGCGCCATGGATGCCCGCCACCGTGTCGCCCAGCGAGACGCCGCTGCGCACCGGCGTGCGGCCGGGTTCGGCGTTGAGATAGCGCAGGCCGCTGAAGGCCTCGGCCACGGCAGCGAAGCCCGGCTCCGACGCGCGCGGGCCGGTCTGGCCGAAGCCCGACAGGCTCAGCATCACCAGCCGCGGATTGAGCGCGTGCAGCGTCTCCCAGCCCAGGCCCCAGGCCTCCAGCGAGCCGGGGCGGAAGTTCTCCACCAGCACGTCGGCGTCGCGCAGGAGCTCGCGCACCAGCGCCTGGCCCGCGGGCACGCGCAGGTCGATGCACACCGATTCCTTGTTGCGAGACTGGGCATCCCACCACACGGACGTGCCCTCGCGCAGCTTGCGCCACTTGCGCAGCGCGTCACCGGTCTTCGGCGGCTCCACCTTGATGACGCGCGCGCCGAAATCGGCCAGCGTCTTGGCCGCGAACGGCCCCGCGATCAACTGGCCGAGTTCGACGACCTTGATGCCTTCCAGTACCTGCATGCCGATCTCCCGACGCGTTTACCGCCATTCTGGAGAGGCTTTGCGGCCAGGGAAAGCCTTGTCGCGAAGACAGGCTTCGCGACCGATCAACAAAGGTGGTTCAGGCAGCCTGCAGGTTGCCCAGCATCGAGGCGTGCACCTTGACCACCATCTCCTCGCCCGTCGAGGTCAGGCGCAGGTTGCCGCCGTTCCACTGCAGCCAGCGCAACGCGACGAAGCGGTCGATGGTCTGCTCGGGGATGTCGCAGGCGCGGCGGCGCGACAGGGCGTCGACGGTGGCCAGCAGCGAATCGTGCAGCGCGGAATTGATCTTGGCGAGGGTGCCGGGTGTCTTCATGGTCGTTCCTTCGGGGTTGAAGCAACGATAGCGGCACCCCCGCAAGCGCACCGTAGTCGTCGACAGCGTTCCCGTGTAGGACGGCGCCGACTCGACCATTCAGGCCTCGTCCAGCCCGCTTTCGCGCGCGGCCTTCATCGCTGCCGTCCAAACGCGCTTGGGCAGGTGCCCGCGCAGGCGTTCGACGAGCAATTCGGCGATCTCGGCGTTGACCTGGTGGCCGACGCCGGGGAGCACGTCGGCGGTCACGTCGGCGCCGATCGCCACCAGGTGCTCCGCCGCCTCCACGGTGAAGCCGTAGGGAATCACCGCGTCGGCCTTGCCGTGGAACATGTGCAGCGTGGTGGCCTCGTTGGGCGCCTCGGGCAGCCGGGCGAAGCGGCCGGCGATGGAGACGACGCGCCCGGCCAGGGCGGGCCGGTCGCGCGTGGATTCCAGCGCCATGATGCCGCCCTGCGAAAAGCCCACCAGCGCCACCGCGTCGGTGCCGACGCCGGCGTCGCGCTGCCAGCGCGCCACGGTCTCTGCGAAGGCCGGCAGCGCCGCCTCCACGCGCTCGGCGCGGTTGTCCTCGCTGATGCCCTTGACCGAGAACCACTGCCGGCCGGCGCCCAGGTCGGACGGCAGCGGCGCGGCGATGCTGACGATGAAGGCCTCGGGAAACTCGGCGGCCAGCACGTGGCCCAGCGGCACGAGGTCCTGCGCGTTGGCGCCGACGCCGTGGAACAGCAGCATCAACTGCTGCGCCGGACCCGCGGGGCGGGCGACGATGATGGACTCGGACATGGCGTGCTCTTCGTGATCTGCGGGACGAGCCCGAATTGGATCACGCTGGCGCGCGCGTTGCCCGTTCCGGGGTTTAGACGCCCGTGGCGGCGAACTGCGCGTGCACGTCCTCGCACCAGATTTCGAGGTCGGCCTCGGTCATGCCCAGCGCGGCCAGCGCGATCGCGCCGCCCTTGCTCCACTCGATGTGGCGGTTCAGGCCCTGGTAGCGCTGGATGATGGTCTCGCACACCAGGCCCAGCGCCACGAGCTCGCGCACCTGCGGCGGCATCGGGCCCATCCAGGAGCTGTACTCGTGGTGCAGGCGCGTGGCCAGCACGGCGGTCTGCGACACGCCCCAGGTACGCGCCGTCAGCGCCCCTACCAGCGCGTGGTCGACGCCGTGGATCGACTGCTCGAGCGCGGTGATGCTGCCCTCGTGCACATTGCACTTCTCCAGCGTGCTCACGTAGCCGTTCTTGCCGGGAAAACGCTGCAGCAGGATCGCGATGCCCAGCTCCACGAACAGCCCGTACGTGTGGGCCAGCGCGGGCGGCACGACGCGGCGCGTGCGGGCGAGGTAGGTCATGGCGCGGGCGCGCTTGGCCGACACGTCCCAGAAGCGCACGAAGCCCGGGCCGGTGGCCGGCAGCAGCTTGCGCATCACGATCTCGGTGAAGATGGCCTGGCACTGCGCGAAGCCGAGGAGCTGGAACGCCTGGTCGACGGTGTCGGCGCGGCGGCTCAGGCCCATCAGCGGCGAGTTGGCGTACTTCAGCAGCGCGGCCGACAGCGCCACGTCGGAACCGGCGATGTCGGACACGCGCCTGAGCGACGGGTCGTCGCGTTCGAGTTCCTGCTGCAGGTCCACCAGCATCTGCGGACGCACCGGGATGCCGATGTCGCGCACCAGCGCCTGCAACGCCTTTCCGTCGAGGTCGGCCAGGGCCAGCAGTTGGTCACCGCCCATTTCGGGCAACGAGGTGAGAGCAGAAGCATCCATGCGCGAGGGTTCCCTGTTGACTGATCCGTGCACGGCTTATCGGCCGAATCGCGGAAGAGTTGAGCCGGCACCCGCTCCGGGTTGTTTCAGGCTGCGTCGACGGCCCCGCGAATATGCGACAGCGCGGCGGGATCGTCCAGGGTGGTGAGGTCGCCCGGATCGCGCCCCTCGCACAGGGCCTGGATCGTGCGCCGCAGCAGCTTGCCGGAACGCGTCTTGGGCAGGCCCGCCACGAAGCGCACGCGTGCCGGCCGCGCCACGGCGCCCAGCGTGTCGTCCACGCGCTTCATCACCTCGGCCTCCAGGGCGCGGGCGAGCTCGGCCGTGGCCACGCGGGCGGGGTCGCGCGGCACCGCGAACGCCATCGCCACCTGGCCCTTGAGCGCGTCGGCCACGCCCACCACGGCCACCTCGGCGATGGCCGGATGCCCCGAGATGCTCTCCTCGATCTCGCGGGTGCCCAGGCGATGGCCGGCCACGTTGATCACGTCGTCGGTGCGGCCCAGGATGAAGAAGCAGCCGTCCGCGTCGCGCACGGCCCAGTCGAACGTGGAATAGACCTGCCGGTTCGGGATGCTGCGCCAATAGGTCTGCACGAAGCGCTCGTCGTCGCCCCACACCGTCTGCATGCAGCCGGGCGGCAGCGGGTACTCGAGCGCCAGCACGCCCTTCTGGCCGGCGCCGGTGAGCTCCTCGCCGGTCGCCTCGTCCAGCAGCACCGCCCGGTAGCCGAACACGGCCTTGCCGGGCGAGCCCAGGCGTGGCTGCGCCGGCTCCACGCCGTTGAGCAGCGTCAGGATCGGCCAGCCGCTCTCGGTCTGCCAGTAGTTGTCGATGACCGGCTTGGCGATGCCTTGCGAGATCCACTCGGCCGTGGGGGCATCCAGCGGCTCGCCCGCGAGGTACAGCGCGCGCAGCGACGACAGGTCGTGGCGCCGCAGCAGCGCCGGATCCTGCTTCTTGAGCACGCGGATCGCGGTGGGCGACGAGAACATCACCGACACCTTGTACTTCTCCACCAGGCGCCACCAGATCGCGCCGTCGGGTTGCTTGCCGAAGCCCTGGATCGGCAGGCCTTCGTACATCAACGTGGTCATGCCCGCGATCAGCGGACCGTAGACGATGTAGCTGTGGCCCACCACCCAGCCGATGTCGCTGGTGCAGAAGTACGTCTCGCCGGGATGGCCGTCGAAGATCAGCGGCACCGACGCGGCCAGGGCCACCGCGTAGCCGCCGGTGTCGCGCTGCACGCCCTTCGGACGCCCGGTGGTGCCGGAGGTGTAGAGCGTGTAGCTGGTGTGCGTGGCGTCCACCCACGTGCACGGCACCTGCGCGTGCGCGTGACGCGCGCGCAGGTCGGCCCACGCGACGTCGCGCCCTTGCACGACGGCCGAAGGGGCCAGGCCCCGATCCACCATCACCACGTGCGCCGGCTTGTGTCCGGCCAGCGCGATCGCCTCGTCCAGCAGCGGCTTGTAGGCGATCACCTTGCCGCCGCGCGAGCCGGCGTCGGCGCTCACGATGACGGTGGGCCGCGCGTCGTCGATGCGCGCCGCCAGGCTCGCGCTGGCGAAGCCGCCGAACACCACCGAGTGGATGGCGCCCAGGCGCGCGCAGGCCAGCATCGCGAACGTGGCCTCGGGAATCATCGGCAGGTACAGCAGCACGCGGTCGCCCTGGCCCACGCCCAGCTCCTGCAGCGCCGCGGCCATGGTCATGACCTCCTGCAGCAGCTGCGACGTGCTCCACGCGAGCTCCTGGTCGACCTCGGTGGACACCCACACCAGCGCGGCCCGGTCCGGATGCGTCGCCGCGTGGCGGTCGACCGCGTTGTGGCACAGGTTGGTGAAGCCGCCAGGAAACCAGTGCACGAACGGCGGGTTCGACGTGTCGCACACCCGGTCGAATGGACGCTCCCAGTGGATGCGCCTGGCTTGCTCGGCCCAGAAGGCCTCGGGATCGTCCAGCGAGTATCGGGTGAGCTCTTCGGCGTTCATGGGCATGCTGTCTCCGTCGGTTCGACGTCTCGGCCCGATGGTGCCACGAAGCTTCGCCTCAAGGGCGAGGGGCGGGATGTTCGCCGCGCAGCGAGAACCATGCGAGCCCCCAGGTGAGCAGCGCGAGGATCGCGATGCCGGCCAGCATGGGTCGCGCGGTGCCGTCGACGACGAGACCCATCAGCGCGATGACGAGCGCGCCGCCCACCATCTCCATCGTGCCCATCAGGGCCGAGGCGGCGCCGGCGATGTCTCCGTGGTGCTCGAGCGCCATCACCGACGTGGACGGAATGACGAGGCCCAGGAAGCCGAAGCCGATCATCAGCATCACGATCAGCGTGGCCAGCGTGTCGATGCCCGCCAGGTTCAGCGCGGCGCCGGCGCACATCGTCAGGGCGAAGCCGGCGGCCGCGACCGACACCAGGCGTCTCAGGCCGTAGCGAGCCCCCAGCCGCCCCGCGAGCTGCGAGGCGCCGATGAACGACGCCGCGTTCACGGAGAACGCCAGGCTGTACTGCCGTGGCGTGAGGCCATAGTGGTTGATCAGCACGAAGGACGAGTTGGACAGGTAGACGAAGAACGCGCTGACGCCCAGCGACAGCACGCCGGCCATCGCCATGAAATGCGGGTCGCGCACGAGCAGCGCGAACGCGCGCAACGTGCTGGCGACGCCGCTGTTCGCGCGGTCCGCGGGCAGCCTCGTCTCCTCCAGCGCGAACGCGGTGAGCGCGAGTCCCAGCAGCCCGATCACGGCGATCGCCCAGAAGATCGCCGGCCAGCCGCCCGCGTCGATGATCAGGCTGCCCACCACCGGCGCCAGGATCGGGCTGACGCTGAACACGAGCATCAGCAGCGACATCAGGCGTGCGGCCTGCGCACCGGTGTGCAGGTCGCGCACCACGGCGAGCGTGATGACGCTGGGCGCACCGCCGCCCATGCCTTGCACGGCGCGGAACGCGACCAGCCAACCGATGCTGGGCGACAGCGCGCAACCGACGCTGCCGACGACGAACAGGCCGATGCCGACGTACAACGGCGGCTTGCGTCCGAACATGTCGGAGGCCGGGCCGTAGGCGATCTGGCTCAGGGCGAACGACAGGAAGAACGCCATCAGGCTCAGCTGCACCTGGTGAACGTCGGCGTGCAGCGCGCGGCCGATGGCCGGCAGCGCGGGCAGGTACATGTCGATGGCGAACGGGCCGATGGCCGAAAGCAGGCCGAGGACGAGCGCGAGGCGCAGGAAGTTGTGTCGCATGGAGCGGCGCAGTATAGAGACGACGCTGTGACAATGCCGGGGCCATGACTTCTTGCCTGCAAACCCTGTCCGACCTGCGCGCCGGCCGCCTCGCCGGCGCCACGCACCTCGACCTGCGCCACTGCCAGCTCGAGGAGCTGCCACGCGAGGTGTTCGCGCTGGCCGACACCCTCGAGATGCTGGACCTGTCCGGCAACCGGCTGCGCACGCTGCCCGACGACCTGCCGCGCCTGCGCGCGCTGCGCATCCTGTTCTGCTCGAACAACCCGTTCGAGACGCTGCCCGCGGTGCTGGGCCGCTGCGAGCACCTCGACATCGTCGGCTTCAAGGCCAACGCGATCGCGCACGTGCCGGCCGAGGCGATACCCGCCAACCTGCGCTGGCTGGTCCTCAGCGACAACCGCATCGCCGCCTTGCCCGAGTCCCTGGGCGATTGCCATCGGCTGCAGAAGCTCGCGCTGGCCGGCAACCGCCTGACGGCGCTGCCGGCGGGACTCGCGCGCTGCAACAGCCTCGAGCTGATCCGACTGTCGGCCAACCGCTTCGCGACCTCGCCCGACGCGTTGCCGCTGGGCCTGCTCGCCTTGCCGAGGCTCACGTGGCTGGCCTGCGCCGGCAACCCGTTCAACACGCAGCAGGAGACGCGCGCGATGGAGGCGACGCCGATTGCCCAGGTCCCCTGGCACGACATCGAGCTGGGCGCCTTGCTGGGCCAGGGCGCATCGGGCCACATCCATGCGGCGCGCTGGCGTGGCGCCGGACGCCCGGTCGCCGTGAAGCTGTTCAAGGGCGCGGTGACCAGCGACGGCCTGCCCGACAGCGAGATGGCGGCCAGCATTGCCGCGGGCGTCCACGCGCACCTGATCGGCGTCGAGGGCCGCATCGTCGGCCATCCCCAAGGCGTGCAGGGCCTGGTGATGGGCCTCATCCCGCCGAGCTATGCCAGCCTCGCGGGCCCGCCCAGCTTCGCCACCTGCTCGCGCGACGTCTACGCGCCGGACAGGCGCTTCACGTGCGCACAGGCGCACGCCATCGCGCGCGACACGGGCGACGCGCTCGCGCACCTGCACGCGAGGGGCCTCGTGCACGGCGACTTCTATGCGCACAACATCCTGGTGGACGACCAGGGGCACGCGCTGCTGGGCGACTTCGGCGCGGCGTCGTTCCTGCCGGAGGGCGACACGGTGCGCCGCGAGGCGCTGGTGCGCATCGACCGTCGCGCGCACGCGATCCTGGTCGACGAACTCGCCCGTCTGTCATCCCGCGCGTAGTCGCAGGATCCACCCCGAGCAAGCGGATCCTGCGACTGCGCGCAGGATGACAGGGCTTGGGCCGACTGGATGACGGTACGGCGCTTCAGCCGAGTGCCGCGATCACCTCGGCCGGCGCCTGCACCAGCTCGATGAGCACCCCCTCGCCGCCGATCGGGAACTCCGCATTCGACTTCGGATGGATGAAGCAGATGTCGTGGCCGGCCGCGCCCTGGCGGATGCCGCCGGGCGCGAAGCGCACGCCGTGGGCGGCCATCCATTCCACGGCCTTGGGCAGGTCGTCCACCCACAGGCCCACGTGGTTCAGCGGCGTCGCGTGCACGGCCGGCTTTCCGTTCGGGTCGATCGGTTGCATCAGATCGACTTCGATCTCGAACGCGCCCTTGCCGAGCGCGCAGATGTCCTCGTCGACGTTCTCGCGCTCGCTGCGGAACTGGCTCTTGGTGGCCAGGCCGAAGATGTCGCACCACAGCGTGCGCAGCGGGCCCTTGTCGAGCGCGCCGATGGCGATCTGCTGCAGGCCGAGAATGCGGAAGGGCTTGGTGGTCATGGCGTTCATTCGAAGCGGATGATCGTCTCGTCGACGGCCAGGCTCTGGCCCTGCGCGGCGACGATCTCGGCCACCACGCCGTCCTGCGCCGCGGTGAGGATGTTCTCCATCTTCATCGCCTCGATGACGGCCAGGCGCTCGCCGGCCTGCACGTGCTGGCCGACGGCCACGGCCACCTGCACCAGCAGGCCCGGCATCGGCGACAGCAGCAGCTTGCTGGTGTCGGGCGGCGCCTTGTGCTTCATCCACGTGGACAGCGCCGCGGCGCGCGGAGAAACGATCGTCACGTCGATGCGCGCGCCGTCGTGCGAGAGCCGATAGGCCAGGATGTTGCGCGGCGTGCCGCGTTCGACCTGGGCCACGAAGTGGCGGCCGTTGACCGTGCCCGAGTGGCGCAGGTCGGACAGGCGACACGGGCTGACGAGGTGGTAGGGCTGGCCGTCGACGCTGAGCTCCGCCGCGCCGCTGCGCGCGTCGAACGACGTGAAATGCACGACGTGCTGGCGCGTGGCGCCGTCGCCGCTCTTGACCAGCGCGACGAAGTCGGTCGCCTGCTTGACCTCGTGGCCCGACAACTGCCCCGCGATGCCGGCCGCGCGTGCATGCTCCTTGCGGCGGATCTGCGCGGCCAGCGCCACCAGGAACAACGCGTCGGCGCCGACGCCGTCCGCGGCCGCGAAGCCGTGCGGGTAGTGTTGCGCGATGAAGCCGGTGTTGAAGTTGCCCGACTGGAAGTCCGGATGCGCCAGCAGGGCCGACTGGAACGGGATGTTGCTGGAGATGCCGCGGATCACGAAGCCGTTGAGCGCCTCGCGCATCTTCGCGATCGCGTCCGCCCTGTCCTTGCCGTGCACGATGAGCTTGGCGATCATCGAGTCGTAGAACATCGGGATCTCGCCGCCTTCCTCCACGCCCGTGTCCACGCGCACGCCGCCGCCGGCGGGCAGCGGGCCGCCGGCCACCATCGTGGCTTCGGGAGGCAGGAACTTCACCAGGCGGCCGGTGGACGGCAGGAAGTTGCGGAACGGATCCTCGGCGTTGATGCGGCACTCGATGGCCCAGCCGTCGCGCTTCACGTCGGCCTGCGCCAGCGGCAGCTTCTCGCCGGCGGCCACGCGGATCATCAGCTCCACCAGGTCGAGGCCCGTGATGCACTCGGTGACCGGGTGCTCCACCTGGAGCCGCGTGTTCATCTCCAGGAAGTAGAACGACTGGTCCTTGCCGACCACGAACTCCACCGTGCCCGCGCTCTGGTAGTTCACGGCCTTGGCCAGCGCCACGGCCTGCTCGCCCATCGCCTTGCGCGTGGCGTCGGAGATGAAGGGCGAGGGCGCCTCCTCGATCACCTTCTGGTGGCGGCGCTGGATCGAGCACTCTCGTTCGTTGAGGTAGACGACGTTGCCGAACGCATCGCCCAGCACCTGGATCTCGATGTGGCGCGGCTCCTCGACGAACTTCTCGATGAACACGCGGTCGTCGCCGAAGCTGTTGCGCGCCTCGTTGCGGCAGGCGGTGAAGCCCTCGAAGGCCGACTGGTCGTCATGGGCGACGCGCAGGCCCTTGCCGCCGCCGCCGGCGCTCGCCTTGATCATCACCGGGTAGCCGATGCCCTGGGCGATCCTGACCGCGGCCTCGGCCGTCTCGATGGCCTCGTTCCAGCCGGGAATCGTGTTGACCTTGGCGGCGCCCGCGAGCTTCTTCGAGGCGATCTTGTCGCCCATCGCCGCGATGGACGCGTGCTTGGGGCCGATGAAGACGAGGCCTTCCTCCTCGACGCGGCGCGCGAACGCCTCGTTCTCGGACAGGAAGCCGTAGCCCGGATGGATGGCCTCGGCGCCGGTCTGCTGCGCGGCCGCCAGGATCTTGTCGGCGACGAGGTAGGACTCACGCGAGGCAGCCGGGCCGATCAGCACGGCCTCGTCGGCAAGCTCGACGTGCAGCGCGTCCTTGTCGGCCTCGGAGTACACGGCGACGGTGAGGATGCCCATCTTGCGGGCGCTCTTGATGACGCGGCAGGCGATCTCGCCGCGGTTGGCAATGAGAATCTTCTTGAACATGTTCTCTCGCTCAGAGGGGGATGTTGCCGTGCTTGCGCCACGGGTTCTCGATCTTCTTGTCGCGCAGCATCGCCAGCGAGCGGCACAGGCGCTTGCGCGTCTCGTGCGGCTGGATCACGTCGTCGATGTAGCCGCGCGCGCCGGCCACGAACGGGTTGGCGAAGCGGGCCTTGTACTCGGCCTCGCGGGCGGCGAGCTTGGCGGAGTCGTTCTTGTCCTCGCGGAAGATGATCTCCACCGCGCCCTTGGCGCCCATCACGGCGATCTCCGCGTTGGGCCACGCGAAGTTCACGTCGCCGCGCAGGTGCTTGGAGCTCATCACGTCGTAGGCGCCGCCGTAGGCCTTGCGCGTGATGACGGTGACCTTGGGCACGGTGCATTCCGCGTAGGCGTACAGCAGCTTGGCGCCGTGCTTGATGATGCCGCCGTATTCCTGCGCCGTGCCGGGCATGAAGCCGGGCACGTCGACGAAGGTGACCACGGGGATGTTGAACGCGTCGCAGAAGCGCACGAAGCGCGCGGCCTTGATGCTGCTCTTGATGTCGAGGCAGCCGGCCAGCACCAGCGGCTGGTTGGCGACGATGCCCACGCTCTGGCCTTCCAGGCGCGCGAAGCCGATCAGGATGTTCCTGGCGCCTTCGGGCTGCAGCTCGAAGAAGTCGCCGTCGTCCACGACCTTGAGGATCAGCTCCTTCATGTCGTAGGGCTTGTTCGGGTTCTCCGGCACCAGCGTGTCCAGCGACGCGTCGATGCGGTCGGCCGGGTCGCCGCTGGGGCGCACGGGCGCCTTCTCGCGGTTGTTCAGCGGCAGGTAGTTGTAGAACCGGCGCAGCATCAGGATCGCCTCGAGGTCGTTCTCGAACGCGAGGTCGGCCACGCCCGAGCGCGTGGTGTGCGTGGACGCGCCTCCGAGCTCCTCGGCGGTGACCTCCTCGTGCGTCACGGTCTTCACCACCTCGGGGCCGGTGACGAACATGTAGGAGGTGTCCTTGACCATGAAGATGAAGTCGGTCATCGCGGGCGAGTACACCGCGCCGCCCGCGCACGGCCCCATGATCATGCTGATCTGCGGCACCACGCCGGAGGCCATCACGTTGCGCTGGAACACCTCGGCGTAACCGCCTAGCGACGCGACGCCTTCCTGGATGCGCGCGCCGCCCGAGTCGTTCAAGCCTATCACCGGCGCGCCCACTTTCATCGCCTGGTCCATCACCTTGCAGATCTTCTCGGCATGGGCCTCCGACAGCGCACCGCCGAAGACCGTGAAGTCCTGCGAGTACACGAACACGAGGCGGCCGTTGATCATGCCGTAGCCGGTGACGACGCCGTCGCCGGGGATCTTGTTGTCCTCCATGCCGAAGTCGACGCAGCGGTGCTCGACGAACATGTCCCATTCCTCGAACGTGCCTTCGTCGAGCAGCAGTTCCAGCCGCTCGCGGGCGGTGAGCTTGCCCTTGCCGTGTTGTGCGGCGATGCGCTTCTCGCCGCCGCCCAGGCGGGCCTGGGCGCGTTTGCGTTCGAGTTGTTCGAGGATGTCGTGCATGTGGACTTGTCCTGTGCTTCAGTCAGGCCTGGGCCGGGGCCGGGGCGACGTGCTTGCGGATGTGTTCGAGCACGTCCTTCGCGCTCGCGGGAATCGGCGTGCCGGGGCCGTAGATGCCCGCCACGCCGGCGTCGTAGAGGAAGTCGTAGTCGCGGCGCGGGATCACGCCGCCGACGAAGACGATGATATCGTCCGCGCCCTGCGCCTTGAGCTCGGCGATGATGGCCGGCACGAGGGTCTTGTGGCCCGCGGCCAGGGTGCTCACGCCCACCGCGTGGACGTCGTTCTCGATGGCGTGGCGGGCGCATTCCTGGGCCGTCTGGAACAGCGGGCCCATGTCGACGTCGAAGCCGAGGTCGGCGAACGCGGTGGCCACCACCTTGGCGCCGCGGTCGTGCCCGTCCTGGCCCAGCTTGGCGATCATCACGCGCGGACGCCGGCCGTGCGCCTGGGCGAAGGCGGCGATCTCGCCCTGCAGGTCGGCCCAGCCCTGCGCGCTGTCGTACTGCGCGGCGTAGACGCCGGTGATCATCTGCGTGTCGGCGCGGTGGCGCCCCCAGGCTTCTTCCAGTGCGTCACTGATCTCGCCCACGGTGGCGCGCAGGCGCACGGCCTGCACGGACAGCTCGAGCAGGTTGCCTTCGCCGCTTTCCGCCGCGCGCGTGAGCGCCGCGATGGCGTCGGCCACCTTCGCGGCGTCGCGTGACGCGCGCACCCGCGCGAGGCGCTCGACCTGGCTCGCGCGCACGGCCACGTTGTCGATGTCCAGCGTATCGATCGCGTCCTCGTTCTTCAACTTGTACTTGTTGACCCCGACGATCACGTCCTTGCCCGAGTCGATGCGCGCCTGCTTCTCGGCGGCGGCGGCCTCGATCTTGAGCTTGGCCCAGCCGCTCTCCACGGCCCTGGTCATGCCACCCATCGCCTCGACCTCTTCCAGGATCGCCCACGCCTTGTCGGCCATCTCCTGGGTGAGCGACTCCATCATGTAGCTGCCGGCCCAGGGGTCGACGACGCTGGTGATGTGCGTCTCCTCCTGGATGATCAGCTGCGTGTTGCGGGCGATGCGCGCGCTGAACTCGGTGGGCAGCGCGATGGCCTCGTCGAGCGCATTGGTGTGCAGGCTCTGCGTGCCGCCGAAGACGGCGGCCATGGCCTCGATGGTGGTGCGCACGACGTTGTTGTAGGGATCCTGCTCGGTGAGCGACCAGCCCGAGGTCTGGCAGTGCGTGCGCAGCATCAGGCTCTTGGCGCTCTTCGGCTCGAAGGCCTTCATGATCTTCCACCACAGCAGCCGGGCGGCGCGCATCTTGGCGACTTCGAGATAGAAGTTCATGCCGATGGCCCAGAAGAACGACAGGCGCGGCGCGAAGTCGTCCACCGCCAGCCCCTTGGCCAGCGCGGTGCGCACGTACTCGCGGCCGTCGGCCAGCGTGAAGGCCAGCTCCAGCGCCTGGTTCGCGCCGGCTTCCTGCATGTGGTACCCGGAGATGGAGATCGAGTTGAACCTGGGCATCTTCTGCGCGGTGAACTCGATGATGTCGCCGATGATGCGCATCGACGGCGCGGGCGGGTAGATGTAGGTGTTGCGAACCATGAACTCCTTGAGGATGTCGTTCTGGATCGTGCCCGCGAGCAGCTCCATCCCGACGCCTTGCTCCTCGGCCGCCACGATGTAGCCGGCCAGCACGGGCAGCACCGCGCCGTTCATCGTCATCGAGACGCTGACCTTGTCGAGCGGGATGCCGTCGAACAGGATCTTCATGTCCTCCACCGAGTCGATGGCCACGCCGGCCTTGCCCACGTCGCCGGTCACGCGGGGATGGTCCGAGTCGTAGCCGCGGTGGGTGGCCAGGTCGAACGCCACGCTGACGCCCTGCGCGCCGGCGGCCAGCGCCTGGCGGTAGAACGCGTTCGACTCTTCGGCGGTGGAAAAGCCGGCGTACTGGCGGATCGTCCACGGGCGCACCGCGTACATGGTGGCCTGCGGGCCGCGCACGAACGGCGCGAAACCGGGCAGGGTGTCGGTGTATTCGAGCCCCGCGACGTCGGCGGCGGTGTAGAGCGGCTTGACGATGATGCCGTCCGGCGTGTGCCAGTCGAGCGACTCCAGCTTGCCGCCCGGCACCGACCTCGCCGCGGCCGCCTGCCAAGCCTTCAATCGATCCTGCGCGTCGTCCATGAGGGGTTCCGGATTCACAAATCAGTATTCGCAATCTTCGCAATTGCGTATGATTCCAGCAAGGCCTGAACCGGTGACGGTTTGCGAAGACGATTTGTGAATCTGTGAAGGTTGTAAAGAAAAAATGGCAAAGTCGTTCATGGGCGTGCGCCTGCGATCGCTGCGCGAGGAGCGTGGCATCACCCAGGCCGCGCTGGCCCAGGCGCTCAAGCTCTCGCCCAGCTACGTCAACCAGATCGAGAGCAACCAGCGGCCCATCACGGTGCCGGTGCTGCTGCGCCTGCAGGCCTACTTCGGCATCGACCTGCAGTTCTTCTCGGAGGACGAGGAGTCGCGCGTCATCGCCGAGCTGCGCGAGATCACCGCCGGCGCGGTGGGGCAGGGCGTGGTGCCGCTGGCCGAGTTGCAGGCGGTGGCCCAGCAACTGCCCGCGTTCTCGCGCGTGCTGCTGGCGCTGCACCGGCGCGCCCAGAACGCCGAGGATCGCGTGGCCACGCTGGCCGCCGGCAGCGATGGCGACCGCTTCGCCGCGGACGGCGCCGCGCCCTCGCAGCCGCACGAGGAAGTGCGCGAGTTCTTCTACGCGCGCCACAACCACATGGCCGTGCTCGACGAGCGCGCCGAGGCGATGTTCGAGCGGCTGCACGGGGCCGGCCCCGCGCTCGAACGCCAGGGCGCGACGCTGGACGCCCAGGCCAAGCTCGGAACGCTGCTCGAGCAGCACCTGCACGCGGAGCATGGTGTGCAGGTGCGCTACGAGGAGCCCGATGCGCGCAACCGTGCGCTGATCCGCCACTTCGACCCGGCCTCGCGCGTGCTGCGCATCTCGCCGGGCATCGAGCCGGGCCAGCGCACGTTCCAGCTGGCGATCCAGGCTGCGCTGCTGACCGTGGGCCCGCTGATCGACTCGTTCATCGACGCCGCGGCCTTCGCGCACGCGCAGGCGCGCTCGCTGGCGCGCATCGGCTTCGCCAACCACTTCGCGGGCGCGCTGCTGCTGCCGTACGGCCGCTTCCTCGCGGCTGCCGAATCGCTGCGCTACGACATCGACCTGCTCAGCGAGCAGTTCGGCGTGAGCTTCGAGTCGGTGTGCCACCGGCTCTCGACGATGCAGCGGGCTGATGCGCGCTGCATCCCGTTCTTTTTCGTGCGGGTGGATCGCGCGGGCAACATCTCCAAGCGCCAGTCGGCCACCGACTTCCACTTCTCGCGCACCGGCGGCACCTGTCCGCTGTGGAACGTGTACGAAGCCTTCGCGCAGCCGGGCAAGGTGATCACGCAGCTCTCGCGCATGCCCGACAACCGCACCACGCTGTGGATGGCGCGCACCGTGACGCACCAGCGCGGCGGCTACGGCTCGCTGCGCCGCACCTTCGCCGTGGCACTCGGCTGCGACGTGCGCTACGCCAACCGGCTCGTCTATTCGAAGGGCATTGCGCTGGACGACCCCGACGCGGCCACGCCGATCGGCGCCGGCTGCAAGGTGTGCGACCGCGAGGACTGCCCGCAGCGCGCATTCCCCGCACTCGGCAGCCACCTGCGCATCAACGAGAACGTGCGGCAGTTCGCGCCGTATTCGGGCAGCCCCGACACGGCGCGCTGAATCAGAGCCGCTCGAAGATCGCCGCGATGCCCTGTCCGCCACCGATGCACATCGTCACCAGCGCGTAGCGCCCGCCGGTGCGCTGCAGCTCGTACAGCGCCTTGGTGGCAATGACCGCGCCGGACGCGCCGATCGGGTGGCCCAGCGCGATCGCGCCGCCGTTGACGTTGACCTTGGCGAGGTCGAGATCCAGCCCGCGCGAGACCGCGATGGCCTGTGCCGCGAAGGCCTCGTTGCTCTCGATCACGTCCATCTGCGACAGCTGCAGGCCGGCCTTCTTGAGCGCCAGGCGCGTGGCGGGAATCGGGCCCTCGCCCATCACGTCGTTGGGGACGCCGGCCACGGCGTAGGACGCCAGGCGGGCCAGCGGCTTGTAGCCCGCCGCCGCGGCGACGCCCGCCTCGGCCAGCACGAAGAACGCCGCGCCGTCGTTGATGCCGGAGGCGTTGCCCGCCGTCACCGAACCGTCCTTCTTGAACGCCGGCTTCATCTTCGCGAGGGTGTCGATGGTGGTGGCCGGCTTCACGTGCTCGTCGGTGTCGAACACGACCTCGCCCTTCTTCGTCTGCTTGACGATGGGGACGATCTGCGACTTGAAACGACCCTCGGCGATGGCCGCGGCGGCACGCTGGTGCGACGCGGCCGCGAGCGCGTCCTGTTCCTCGCGGGTGATGCCCCACTTGGTGACCAGGTTCTCCGCGGTGATGCCCATGTGGCCCACGCCGAACGGGTCGGTGAGCGTGGCCACCATCATGTCGATCAGCTTGGTGTCGCCCATGCGCGCGCCGGTGCGCATGGCCGGAGACAGGTAGCCGCCGCGGCTCATCACCTCGACGCCGCCGCCGATGCCGTAGTCGCAGTCGTCCAGCAGGATGTTCTGAGCCGTCGTGACGATGCCCTGCAGCCCGGACGAGCACAGGCGGTTGACCGCCATCGCCACCGATTCCATCGGCAGCCCCGCCTGGATGGACGCCACGCGCGCCACGTAGGCCGAGCGCCCCTCCGTCGGGATCGTGTTGCCGACCGTGACGTAGTTGATCAGTTTGGCGTCGACGCCCGATCGCTCGATCGCCGCCTTCATCACCAGGCCGCCCAGCTCGGACGGCTCGGTATCGGCGAGCGCGCCGTTGAAGGTCCCGATGGCCGAGCGCGCAGCGCCCAGTACGACCACGTCGCGAATGCTCATGTTCATCTCCTGTTGTGTGGCGGCGAAGGATTCCCGCTCGCCGGGGGGGCCAGGGCGCGAACGCCCAGGCCATCATCGATCAGGATATGCCAGTCCGGATTGATCCAGGACATGCCCCCGCAACGCGCTCAGGTGTGGCTGGACGGCGGCGTGTCGAGCAGCGCCAGCAACTGGCGCGCAGCCACCGAGGGCGCGACGCGGCCGGCGCGCACCTCGGCGCTGGCCTGCGGCAATGCCGCCTGCACCGCCGCGTGTTGTCGAAAGCGTTGCTGCAGGCCGGCCGAGATGCGTTCCCACATCCAGGCGCGATCCTGCTCGCTGCGGCGCTGCGCCAGCCGGCCCCGGGCGGTCTGCAGCGCGTGGAAGTCGGACACCACCTTCCAGAACGTCTCCAGCCCGTCGCCCTTGAGCGCGCTGAGCTGCATCACCTGCGGCCGCCAGGCCTCGCCCTGGCCGTCGCCGTACGGATGGCCCAGCAGGCGCAGCGCCGACGTGATCTGCGCGCGGGCGCGGGTGGCGGCGTCGGGGTCGATGTCGGCCTTGTTGATGACGACCAGATCGGCCAGCTCCATCACGCCCTTCTTGATCGCCTGCAGGTCGTCGCCGGCGTTGGGCAGCTGCAGCAGCACGAACATGTCGGTCATGCCGGCCACCGCCGTCTCGCTCTGGCCGACGCCCACGGTCTCGACGATGACGATGTCGTGCCCCGCGGCCTCGCACATCAGCAGCGCCTCGCGCGTCTTCTCGGTGACGCCGCCCAGCGTGCCGGCCGAGGGGCTCGGGCGGATGAAGGCGCGCTCGTGCACCGACAGGTGCTCCATGCGCGTCTTGTCGCCCAGGATGGAGCCGCCCGACACGCTGGACGACGGATCCACCGCCAGCACCGCCACGCGGTGGCCGCGCGCCACGAGAAACAGGCCCAGCGCCTCGATGAAGGTGCTCTTGCCCACGCCCGGCACGCCCGAGATGCCCAGGCGCAGGGCCTTGCCCGAATGCGGCAGCAGCGCGTCGAGCAGCGCGTCGGCCTGGGCGCGGTGGTCGTCGCGCGTGGATTCCACCAGCGTGATGGCCTTGGCGAGCGCGCGGCGCCGCGCGCTCGCGTCGGTGCCGAGCAGGGCGGCGGCCAGCGTCGCGGGATCGGTGGTCGCGACCATCAGGCGGTGACGGACTTGCGGATCTGTTCCAGCACGTCCTTGGCGCTGGCCGGGATCGGCGTGCCGGGGCCGTACACGCCCTTGACGCCGGCCTCGAACAGGAACTCGTAGTCCTGCGCGGGAATCACGCCGCCCACGAACACGATGATGTCGTCGGCGCCCTGCGCCTTGAGCTCCGCGATGATGGCCGGCACCAGCGTCTTGTGGCCGGCGGCCAGCGTGCTGATGCCCAGCGCGTGCACGTCGTTCTCGATGGCCTGGCGCGCGCATTCCTGCGGCGTCTGGAACAGCGGGCCGATGTCGACGTCGAAGCCGAGGTCGGCGAACGCGGTGGCCACCACCTTGGCGCCGCGGTCGTGGCCGTCCTGGCCCAGCTTGGCGATCATCACGCGCGGGCGGCGGCCGTAGGTCTGCGCGAACTCGCGGATCTCCTTCTGCAATTGCTCCCAACCCTCGGCACTGTCGTAGGCGGCTGCGTACACACCGGTCACCTTCTGGATGTCGGCGCGATGGCGCCCGAAGATCTTCTCGAGCGCGTCGGAAACCTCGCCGACGGTGGCACGAAGACGAACGGCCTGGATCGACAGGTCGAGGAGATTGCCCGTGCGCGTCTCGGCCGCGTCGGTCAGCGCCTGCAGCGCCGCGGACACGGCGTCGTTGTCGCGTGCGGCCTTGACGCGATTCAGGCGGGCGATTTGCGAGTCGCGCACCGACACGTTGTCGATCTCGCGGATCTCCACCGCCTGCTCCTTCTTCAACCTGTACTTGTTGACGCCGACGATCACGTCCTTGCCCGAATCGATGCGCGCCTGCTTCTCGGCGGCGGCCGCCTCGATCTTCAGCTTGGCCCAGCCCGAGGCCACCGCCCGGGTCATGCCGCCCAGGGCGCGCACCTCCTCGATGATGGCCCAGGCCTGGTCGGCCATCTGCTGCGTGAGCGACTCCATCATGTAGCTGCCGGCCCACGGATCGACCACGTTCGTGATGTGCGTCTCCTCCTGGATGATCAACTGCGTGTTGCGCGCGATGCGGGCCGAGAACTCGGTGGGTAGCGCGATGGCCTCGTCGAGCGCATTGGTGTGCAGGCTCTGCGTGCCGCCGAAGACGGCGGCCATGGCCTCGATGGTGGTGCGCACGACGTTGTTGTAGGGATCCTGCTCGGTGAGCGACCAGCCCGAGGTCTGGCAGTGCGTGCGCAGCATCAGGCTCTTGGCGCTCTTCGGCTCGAAGGCCTTCATGATCTTCCACCACAGCAGCCGGGCGGCGCGCATCTTGGCGACTTCGAGATAGAAGTTCATGCCGATGGCCCAGAAGAACGACAGGCGCGGCGCGAAGTCGTCCACCGCCAGCCCCTTGGCCAGCGCGGTGCGCACGTACTCGCGGCCGTCGGCCAGCGTGAAGGCCAGCTCCAGCGCCTGGTTCGCGCCGGCTTCCTGCATGTGGTACCCGGAGATGGAGATCGAGTTGAACCTGGGCATCTTCTGCGCGGTGAACTCGATGATGTCGCCGATGATGCGCATCGACGGCGCGGGCGGGTAGATGTAGGTGTTGCGAACCATGAACTCCTTGAGGATGTCGTTCTGGATCGTGCCCGCGAGCAGCTCCATCCCGACGCCTTGCTCCTCGGCCGCCACGATGTAGCCGGCCAGCACGGGCAGCACCGCGCCGTTCATCGTCATCGAGACGCTGACCTTGTCGAGCGGGATGCCGTCGAACAGGATCTTCATGTCCTCCACCGAGTCGATGGCCACGCCGGCCTTGCCCACGTCGCCGGTCACGCGGGGATGGTCCGAGTCGTAGCCGCGGTGGGTGGCCAGGTCGAACGCCACGCTGACGCCCTGCGCGCCGGCGGCCAGCGCCTGGCGGTAGAACGCGTTCGACTCTTCGGCGGTGGAAAAGCCGGCGTACTGGCGGATCGTCCACGGGCGCACCGCGTACATGGTGGCCTGCGGGCCGCGCACGAACGGCGCGAAACCGGGCAGGGTGTCGGTGTATTCGAGCCCCGCGACGTCGGCGGCGGTGTAGAGCGGCTTGACGACGATGCCGTCCGGCGTGTGCCAGTCCAGCTTGCCGAGGTCGCCGTCGGGCGCGGACCGGGCCGCGGCACGCTGCCACTGGGCCAGCGATGCGGCGGGGAACTCGGGCGCGGGGGTGGCCGGGTCGGCTTTCGGCGGTACGGACTGCGCCATGGAACGGGTCTCCTGTCGGCTCGTCGCCATGATACGTGGGTGCTCGCACACCGTCCCGGCGACGTCGCGACGCCGGGGACGTCAGCTCGCGGAAAGTCCTGCGACAGTATTTTCCGGTGCAGCCGACCCGACGGGCAGCCGATAGCTCCAATGTCGCCCCGCCGCATCTGTGCGTGGGCATTCGCATGGAACCTGGAGAACGCATGAACTCGATCAGAGCCCTTCGCATCGGGCCTCGCCTGGGCATCGCCTTCGCCGCGCTTTTGTCGGCGCTGTGCGTCGTGGCCGGCTTCGGCGCCTGGCAGACCGCCAAGGTCAACGACAACGTGATCGACATCGGCACCAACTGGATGGCCAGCGTGGAGTTCCTGGGCGACATGCGGGGCGTGGCCAACGACATCCGCCGCAGCTCGCTGCGCGTCACGCTGGAGGCCGACGACGAGGCCCGCAAGCCCCTGCTCGTCAAGCACGACGACCTCGTCGCGACGCAGTTCCCCGTGGTCCTGCAGGCCTATGCCAAGACCGTGTCGTCGCCTGAAGAGACCAAGCTGTTCGAGGCCATCAAGGCCGCCTGGGCCGTCTACCTGGTGCAGGACAAGAAGATCCTCGACCTCGTGGCCGCCGGCGACGCCAGCTTCGCGGACGCCCGCAAGCAGGCCGTCGGCCCGTCCGGCGATGCCTTCGATGTCTTCATGGCGGCGATCAAGGAAGACATGGTGCTCAACGTCAACGGTGCCCAGGACGCGATGCAGACCGCGGCCGCCACCTACCGCAACGCCCTGATCCTGGACGGCGCGGCCGTCGCCATCGCCTTGGTGCTGGGCGTGCTGCTGGCCGTGGCCATCTCGCGCTCCATCGTCGGGCCGATCGAGCAGGCGATGAAGCTGGCCGACACCGTGGCGCGCGGCGACCTCACCTCGAACATCGACGCGCGCGGCAGCGACGAGCCGGCGCGCCTGCTCGCGGCGCTGGCCCGGATGAACGACAGCCTGGTGGGCATCGTGGGCCAGGTGCGCGCGGCCAGCGACAGCATCGCCACCGGTTCGTCGCAGATCGCCACGGGCAATGCCGACCTGAGCCAGCGCACCGAGGAGCAGGCGTCCAACCTGCAGCAGACGGCCGCCTCGATGGAGGAGCTCTCGTCGACGGTGCGCAACAACGCCGATACCGCGCGCCAGGCCGCCACGCTCGCCGGCACGGCCAGCGTGGCCGCGCAGCGCGGCGGCGCCGTCGTGGGCCAGGTGGTGGGCACGATGGACCAGATCAACGGCAGCTCGAAGAAGATCGCCGACATCATCGGCGTGATCGACGGCATCGCGTTCCAGACCAACATCCTGGCGCTGAACGCCGCGGTGGAAGCCGCGCGCGCCGGCGAGCAGGGCCGCGGCTTCGCCGTGGTCGCGAGCGAGGTGCGCAGCCTCGCGCAACGCAGCGCCGAGGCGGCCAAGCAGATCAAGACACTCATCAGCGAGAGCGTCGAGCGCGTGGAGGCCGGCAGTCGCCAGGTGGACGAGGCGGGGCGAGCGATGGATGACATCGTGGCCCAGGTCCGGCATGTGAACGAGCTGATCGAGACGATCAGCTCGGCCACCCAGGAGCAGACCCAGGGCATCGGCCAGGTGGGCGATGCGGTCTCCCAGCTCGACAAGGTGACGCAGCAGAACGCGGCGCTGGTCGAGGAGAGCGCCGCCGCCGCCGAGAGCCTGAGCCAGCAGGCCGCGCGACTCGTCGAGGCGGTGAGCGTCTTCACGTTGCGCGCCTGACGGAGCCCTGGGATCGCCCGGATCGGCGCAGCACGTGCCCGCCCTGACGCCCTGACCTCCTGACGGTCGCACAGGGGCGCGAAAACGCGGGCATTTGCCCGCTTCGCGCGAGTCAAGTCGGCGCCGGTCGGGTCGATATCTCCAAGGATCCCCCCGCTCTCGCGGGCCGCATTGCCGAGACCCCCGTGCCGAAACCCTCTTCCAACGCGCCATCCCAGACGCCCGGTCCGCTCCCCTCGGCCGAGTGGGCGACCTGGCACCGCCTGGTGCAGATCTACCTGAGCCGCGACACCGAGTCGGCCGAGATCCGCGCCCGGCTGGTGCAGTGGATGACGTTCGTCTCGCCGTGGCTGATGGGCGTCAACATCCTCAGCGCGACCGTGCTGGCGCTGTCGCTGCCCGTGGCGGTGGCCCCGTGGCTGCGCTGGGCCTGGTGCGGGGCCATCTGCGCGCTGTGCGTGCTGGGTCTGGCCGGCTGGCTGCGCCATCGCAGCAAGCAGCCCACGCGCGTGAGCCCCGGCGTCGTGCGCAAGAGCATGGTGCATGCGGGCGTCTTGTCGGCGCTGTGGTCCACGCTGCCGTGGACGATCTTTCCCGGCGGCACGCCGTCGACCCAGATCCTGATCGCCGGCGTCATGCTGGGCCTGGTCGCCGGCGGCGGCTTCGTGCTGATGCCGCTCGCGCCGGCCGCCATCGTCTTCACCACGATCATCGGGGTGTCCACCAGCGCCGCGGTGGCGCAGATGCACGACCCGATGGCACTGCTGCTGTCGGGCCTCATGGCGATCTACACCGTGGTCACCGTCGCGGCCGTCCTCCTGGGCGCCCGCCGTTCGGCCGGCGCGCTGCGTGCCGAGCGCGAAGCCGAGCGCCAGGGGCAGCTCGTGGCGCTGCTGCTGAAGGACTTCGAATCGCAATCGGCCGACGTGATGTGGGAGACCGATTCGTCGGGCCGCCTGGTGCGCATGACGCCCAAGCTGGCCGCCCTGATGCGCCTGGACGGCGACGCCGCGGGCAAGCGCTCGCTGCTGGGCTGGTTCGAGCAGCAGTCGCGCGATCCGGAAGACAAGCAGGCCCTCGCGCAACTGCGCCAGGCGTTCGGCTCGGGGCAGGCGTTCCGCCAGCGCGGCATTCCGGTCAACGTGGGTGGCGCGCGCCGCCGCTGGGCCGTCACCGCGCGTCCGCTGGTGGACGAGTCGGGCGCCGACCAGGGCTGGCGCGGCGTGTTCACCGACATCACGCTGGAGCACGACGCGCAGTCGCGCATGCAGCAACTGGCGCTCGTGGACTCGCTCACGGGCCTGGCCAATCGCACGCAACTGCGCGACAAGCTGCAGTTCAGGCTCGACTCGGCGGCGACGAAGCCGGCGGCGCTGCTGTGCATGAACATGGACCACTTCAAGCGCATCAACGACATGTTCGGCCACGCGGCCGGCGACGCCGTGCTGCGCGAGACCGCGCGGCGGTTGCGCAAGCTGGTGCGGGCCTCCGACGTGGTGGCGCGGGCCGGCGGCGACGAGTTCGCCGTCCTGCTCGACGACATCCATGGTGAAGAAGACGCGCTGCGCTTCGCCCAGCGCGTCGTCGCGGAACTGAACCGCGGCTATCCCAGCGACGCCGGGCTGATCAGCAGCAGCGCGAGCGTGGGCGTGGTGACCCTCCCGGCCCACGGCAGCACGGTGGACGAGTTGCTGGCCAACGCGGACCTCGCGCTGAGCACGGCCAAGGCGGGCGGGCGGGCGCGCGCCGAGATGTTCCGCACCGACATGGGCGAGCGCCTTCGACTGCGCATGACGATGGAGCGCGACCTGCGCCAGGCGGTGGCCCGCGACGAGCTGCGCCTGCACTGGCAGCCGCAGGTGAACGCGGCCGAGTGGCGCATCTGCGGCTGCGAGGCGCTGCTGCGCTGGCAGCACACCGAGCTGGGCCTGATCCCGCCGATGAACTTCATCCCGATGGCCGAGGAGACCGGCCTGATCGTCGAGCTCGGCGAATGGGTGCTCAACGAGGCCTGCCGCGTCGGCGCGCAGAAGCTGCCGGGCCTGACGGTGGCCGTCAACGTCTCGCCGATCCAGGTGGTGCGCGACGACTTCGTGCTGGTGGTGCGCAAGGCGCTCTCCGCCAGCGGGCTGCCGCCGCAGCGCCTGGAGATCGAGATCACCGAGTCGCTGTTCATCGACGCCTCGCCCAAGGCGCTGCGCAACCTCGAGACGCTGCGCCAGATGGGCATCCGCGTGGCGCTCGACGACTTCGGCACGGGCTACTCGTCGCTCGCGTACCTGCGCCAGTTTCCGTTCGACACGCTCAAGATCGACCGCGCCTTCGTGCGCGAGCTCGTCACGCAGCACGACGCGCGCGCCATCGTGCGCAGCATCGTCGAGCTGGCCGCCGCGCTGGGCATGACCACCGTGGCCGAAGGCGTGGAGGAACCTGCGCAGTACGAGCTGCTGCGCCGCGCCGGCTGCAAGGCCGTGCAGGGCTTCCTCATCGCGCGGCCGATGCTGATCGACCAGGCGGTCGAGATGCTGGAGAGCTGGGCCATGCAGCGCGCGCCCCAGTCGGATTCGGTGCCCGATTCGATTTTCGCGCCGCTGGGCGACACGGAGCCGAACGAGCTGCAGCCGGCGGACGGCGGCATCGTCCACTGACAAAGAAAAGGCCGCTCGTCGAGCGGCCTTTTCAGCGTGCGGCGTCGCGAGCGACGCGTGGTTTCAGCGTTCGCCGATCGGCTTGACCGTGCGCGGCGCGGAGCCCGAGAACAGCTGGCGCGGACGGCCGATCTTGTATTCCGGATCGGAGATCATCTCGTTCAGCTGGGCGATCCAGCCCACCGTGCGCGCGAGCGCGAAGTTGGCCGTGAACAGGCTGGTGGGGATGCCGATGGCGCGTTGCACGATGCCCGAGTAGAAGTCGACGTTCGGGTAGAGCTTGCGGGCGACGAAATAGTCGTCTTCCAGCGCGATCTTCTCGAGTGCCATCGCCAGCTTGAACAGCGGGTCGTTGTGCAGGCCCAGTTCGTTGAGCACCTCGTGGCAGGTCTCGCGCATCAGCTTGGCGCGCGGGTCGTAGTTCTTGTACACGCGGTGGCCGAAGCCCATCAGCTTGACGCTGGAGTTCTTGTCCTTGACCTGCGCGATGAACTCGCCGATCTTCTCGACGCCGCCCATCTTCTGGATGTCTTCCAGCATGTTCAGCGCGGCTTCATTGGCGCCGCCGTGGGCCGGGCCCCACAGGCAGGCGACGCCGGCGGCGATGGCGGCGAACGGGTTCGTGCCCGACGAGCCGCACAGGCGCACGGTGGAGGTGGACGCGTTCTGCTCGTGGTCGGCGTGCAGGATGAAGATGCGGTCGAGCGCGCGCTCGATCACCGGGCTCACGGTGAAGTCCTCGCACGGCGTGGCGAACATCATGCGCGTGAAGTTGCCGGCATAGGTCAGGTCGTTCTTCGGGTAGATGAACGGCTGGCCGATGGTGTACTTGTAGGCCATCGCCACGAGCGTGGGCATCTTCGCGATCAGGCGGATCGCGGCGATCTCGCGGTGCTCGGCGTTGTTGATGTCGGTGGAGTCGTGATAGAAGGCCGACAGCGCACCGACCAGGCCCGTCAGGACGGCCATCGGATGCGCGTCGCGACGGAATCCGCGCAGGAAGAAGTGCATCTGCTCGTGGACCATCGTGTGGTGCATCACGGTGTCGTTGAACTTCGCCTTCTGGTCGGAGTTCGGCAGCTCTCCGTAGAGCAGCAGGTAGCAGGTCTCGAGGAAGTCGCAGTTCACCGCGAGCTGCTCGATCGGGTAGCCGCGGTACAGCAGCTCGCCCTTGTCGCCGTCGATGTAGGTGATGGACGAGTTGCACGAGGCCGTCGACAGGAAGCCCGGGTCGTACGTGAACTTGCCGGTCTGGCCGTAGAGCTTGCGGATGTCGATCACCTCGGGACCAATGGTGCCCTTGTAGATCGGTAGCTCCATGCTGGGGCTGCCATCGGAGAACGACAGAGTCGCTTTGACGTCGGACGGGGTCATCGGGAATTCCCTTTCTTGAGGACAGCAGGACGGCGCATCAGCGCCAATACTTCATTGACTTCGGGGGTGTCGAGCTCGCCGTCGGGGTCGCGGCGGGCCAGCAGCAGGTCGAGCAGGTCGTTGTCGGGCAGTTCCATCAGCGGCTGCAGGCCCGCCACGTGACGGATCGTCAATCCGTCGCCTTGTTCCTGGAAGAACCGCTCGATGAACAGGTCGTTCTCGAGCAGGCCGCGCTTGCACCGCCACTTCAGGCGGTTCAACTCGGTCGGGTCGATGGCGGAGTCCATTGTGCGGATCGGCTAGGCGTTTGAACAGGGAGGCGCGTCAGACCGCGCGACGCACCATCATTTCCTTGATCTTGCCGATCGCCTTCGTCGGGTTCAGGCCCTTCGGGCAGACGTCGACGCAGTTCATGATCGTGTGGCAGCGGAACAGGCGGTACGGATCCTCGAGGTTGTCCAGGCGCGCGCCGGTGTCCTCGTCGCGGCTGTCCGCGATGAAGCGGTAGGCCTGCAGCAGGCCGGCCGGGCCGACGAACTTGTCCGGGTTCCACCAGAAGCTGGGGCACGACGTGGAGCACGACGCGCACAGGATGCACTCGTACAGGCCGTTGAGCTCCTCGCGTTCCTCCGGCGACTGCAGGCGCTCCTTCTCGGGCGGCGGCGTGTCGTTGACCAGGTACGGCTTGATCGAGTTGTACTGCTGGAAGAACTGCGTCATGTCGACGATCAGGTCGCGGATGACCGGCAGGCCGGGCAGCGGCTTGAGTACGATCGTCTGCGGCAGCGACAGCATGTTGGTGAGACACGCCAGGCCGTTCTTGCCGTTGATGTTCATCGCGTCCGAGCCGCACACGCCTTCGCGGCACGAACGGCGGTACGAGATCGTCGGGTCGATCGACTTCAGCTTGATCAGGGCGTCGAGCAGCATGCGTTCCGAGCCGTCGAGATCGATCTCGAGGGTCTGCATGTAGGGCTTGTCGTCCTTGTCCGGGTCGTAGCGATAGATCTGGAAGGTGCGCTTGGTCATGGTTGTTTTTCCTTCTCGCGTCAGAACGAACGCACGGCCAGGGGAATCGATTCGGTGCTCAGCGGCTTGAGCTTGACCGGCTTGTAGTCGAGCCGGTTGCCTTCGCTGAACCACAGGGTGTGCTTGAGCCAGTCGACGTCGTTGCGGCCGAGCGGATTCTTCGGCGAGTCCGCCGGCTCCTCGTAGTCGACCACCACGTGGGCGCCGCGGCATTCCCTGCGCGCGGCGGCCGAGACGATGGTGGCCTGCGCCACCTCGATCAGGTTCTCCACTTCGAGCGCCTCGATGCGGGCGGTGTTGAACACCTTGGACTTGTCGCCCAGCGTGATCTTCTTGACGCGTTCGCGCAGCGCGGCGATGGCGGCCACGCCTTCGTCGAGCAGGGCCTGGGTGCGGAACACCCCGGCGTGCTTCTGCATCGTCGAACGGATGTCGTTGGCCACGTTCTGCGCGTACTCGCCGCCCACGTCGGACTCGAGGCGGGCGAGGCGGGCCAGCGTGCGGTCGGCAGCGTCTGCCGGCAGCGGCTTGTTGGCCTTGGCCTTGAGGTCGGCGGCGACGATGTGGTTGCCGGCCGCGCGTCCGAAGACGAGCAGGTCGAGCAGCGAGTTGGTGCCCAGGCGGTTGGCGCCGTGCACGCTCACGCAGGAGCATTCGCCGACGGCGTACAGGCCGTTGATCACCGCGTTCGGGTCGCCGTCCCTGGGCGCGACGACCTGGCCGTGGATGTTGGTGGGGATGCCGCCCATCTGGTAGTGGATCGTCGGCACCACCGGGATCGGTTCCTTGGTGATGTCGACGTTGGCGAAGTTGTGGCCGATCTCCAGCACCGAAGGCAGGCGCTTGGCGATGGTCTCGACGCCCAGGTGGGTCATGTCGAGGTGGATGTAGTCCTTGTTCGGACCGCAGCCGCGCCCTTCCTTGATCTCCTGGTCCATGCAGCGCGAGACGAAGTCGCGCGGCGCGAGATCCTTGTAGTGCGGGGCGTAGCGCTCCATGAAGCGCTCGCCGTCGCTGTTGCGCAGGATGGCGCCCTCGCCGCGGCAGCCTTCCGTGAGCAGCACGCCCGCGCCGGCCACGCCGGTCGGGTGGAACTGCCAGAACTCCATGTCTTCCAGCGGGATGCCGGCGCGTGCCGCCATGCCCAGGCCGTCGCCGGTGTTGATGAAGGCGTTGGTCGACGCCTGGTAGATGCGGCCCGCGCCGCCGGTGGCCAGCAGCACCACCTTGGCCTCGAGGATGTGCAGGTCGCCCGTCTCCATCTCGATGGCGGTGACGCCCACGACGTCGCCGGCGTCGTCGCGGATCAGGTCCTGCGCCATCCACTCGACGAAGAACTGGGTGTGCGACTTCACGTTCTGCTGGTACAGCGTGTGCAGCAGCGCATGGCCGGTGCGGTCGGCCGCGGCGCAGGCGCGTTGCACGGCCTTCTCGCCGTAGTTGGCGGTGTGGCCGCCGAACGGGCGCTGGTAGATGGTGCCGTCCGGGTTGCGGTCGAACGGCATGCCGAAGTGCTCGAGCTCGTAGACGACCTTGGGCGCTTCACGGCACATGAACTCGATCGCGTCCTGGTCGCCGAGCCAGTCGGAGCCCTTGACGGTGTCGTAGAAGTGGAAGTGCCAGTTGTCCTCGCTCATGTTGCCCAGCGAGGCGCCGATGCCGCCCTGCGCTGCGACGGTGTGCGAGCGGGTGGGGAACACCTTGGACAGGACGGCCACGTTGAGGCCGGCGAGCGAGAGCTGCAGCGACGCGCGCATGCCGGAGCCGCCCGCGCCGACGATGACGACGTCGAACTTGCGTTTGGTGATGTTTTTGTCGACGGACTGGGTTTGGGTCATTTTTTCAGATTCTCCACAGCACTTGCAGGGCCCAGCCGGCACAGCCGACGAGCCAGGCGATGGCGGCCACCTGCAGCACGAGGCGCGGGGCGACGGCCGTGACGTAGTCCATCAGCACGTCGCGCACGCCCACCCAGGCGTGCCAGATGATGGCGACGATGGTGACGAAGGTGAGCACCTTCATCCATTGATGCGAGAAGATGGCGGCCCACTTCTCGTAGCTCATCTCGCCCGGCAGCAGGCATTCGATGACCAGGACGATGGTGAACAGCGCCATCAGCACGGCGGTGGCGCGTTGCGCCAGCCAGTCGCGCAGGCCGTAGTGGGCGCCGACGACGACGCGCTTCGATCCGTAGTTGGTAGACATTGTTGGCAGCCCCGCTCAGTAGCCGATGAACAGCTTGTAGGCGAACACGAGCGTGAGCGCGGCGGCGATGCCGATCGCCACGAGCGCGGACACCCGGCCGAACTCCTTGTCCACGGTGTGCGTGAAGTCCATGTACAGGTGGCGCACGCCGGCGCAGAAGTGCTGCAGGAAGCCCCAGATCAGCGCCAGCGCGGCGAGCTTGACCACGAAGGCCGGAACGAACCCGATGCCGCCGGTGAACGCGGTGCGGAACTGGTCGAACGAGATCTCGTCGGTGACGCTGGTGTCGAACATCCAGATCACGAACGGCAGCAGGATGATGATGATGAGCCCGCTCACCCGGTGAAGGATGGAAACCCAGCCCGCCGGCGGCAGCCGGTACTGGGTCGCGTCGATCAGGCGCATCTGCCCGGGTCGTTTCTTGATCGCCTTCGCGTCAGCCATGTGAGTCCTTGCCGTTATGTCGTTATGTCGTCTGGGCGGCGCCGACGAAGCGCCGCCGGGTGTCCGGCGCCTGGTCGCCGCGGCTCCGGCGCTGCCTGGCGGCGACGGAGACCGGTAAAACCCGCGAATTTTATGGCAATGCAACATGCGTTGCCGTAGTCGGGATTGGATTGCGTCGAACGTCTCTTTTCCACCGCAACGCGGGTGGGCGCCGGAGCCGGGGAATGCGATGCGGACGGCGTCATCGTCAATTCAGCGAATTGCGGTAGTAGTGGCTGTCGGTGCGGTAGAGGCCGCGCCGCAGTTCCACGGGCTTGTCGCCGTAGGTGAACGACAGCCGCTCCACCGACAGCAGCGGCGTGCCCGGCGCCACCGCCAGCACCTCGGCCGTCGTGGCGTCGGCAGCGACCGCGCGGATCTTTTCCTCGGCGCGGATCATGCGCACGCCGAACTCGGCCTCGAACAGGCCGTACATCGGACCGACATAGTCGGAAAGCCGCTCGGCGGTGAGGCCCTTGAACAGCAGCGCCGGCAGCCAGATCTCGTCGAGCACCACCGGGCGCTCGTCCTGGGCCAGCGTGCGGCGAACCAGGATGGCGCCCTCGGCGCCCTTCAACTCGAGCGCGCGCGCGATGGGGGCAGGCGCGCGGATGCGCTTGCAGTCGATGAAGTGGCGCTCCATGCCCCTGGGCTTGGCGTCTTCGGGCGCCAGGCGCAGGAAGCGGTACTGGATCTGCTCTTCGGCATGGGTGGCCACGAAGGTGCCCTTGCCCTGGCGGCGCACCACGAGGTTGTCGGTGGCGAGCTCGTCGATCGCCTTGCGAACGGTGCCCTGGCTGACGCGGTAGCGTGCCGCGAGGTCGGTCTCCGCCGGGATGGCCTCGCCGGGCTTCCATTCGCCGTCCTGCAGGCTGCGCGTGATCAGCAGCTTGATCTGCTGGTACAGCGGGCTGAAGGCGGGGCCGGACGGATCCGTGGACATGGCGGGCGAGAGGTGGGTGCGAACGGGATCCGCCCGAAAGGGACGGCCGCCGCATTGCAGCACAGGCGGGCGTCCCGCGTCCATCTTGTCGCGAGCATCCGAGTCGGCTTGTCTTGTATAAGACATAAGATGATTGACCCTGTTCGGGTTTTTCCCTGGAGTCGCAGTAAACTTCTGCCCGAGCAACGGGCTCGCTCGCACGCCGGGTCGCCCGCTTCCGTCCCATCCCCTCGTCTTGGAGACATTTCCATGAGCAAGTCCCCCGTTCGCGTCGCCGTCACCGGCGCCGCCGGCCAGATCGGCTACGCCCTCCTGTTCCGTATCGCCTCGGGCGAGATGCTGGGCAAGGACCAGCCGGTGATCCTGCAACTGCTCGAGATCCCCGACGAGAAGGCCCAGAAGGCGCTCAAGGGCGTGATCATGGAACTCGACGACTGCGCGTTCCCGCTCGTGGCCGGCATCGAGGCCCACGGCGACCCGATGACCGCGTTCAAGGACACCGACTACGCGCTGCTCGTCGGCGCCCGCCCGCGCGGCCCCGGCATGGAGCGCGCCGACCTGCTGGCCGCCAACGCGCAGATCTTCACGGCGCAAGGCAAGGCGCTCGACAAGGTCGCCTCGCGCGACGTCAAGGTGCTGGTCGTGGGCAACCCCGCCAACACCAACGCCTACATCGCGATGAAGAGCGCGCCGAGCCTGCCGCGCGAGAACTTCACCGCGATGCTGCGCCTGGACCACAACCGCGCGCTGACGCAGGTCGCGCAGAAGACGGGCACGAAGGTCGGCGACATCGAGAAGCTGACGGTGTGGGGCAACCATTCGCCCACGATGTACGCCGACTACCGCTTCGCCACCGTCGGCGGCAAGGCCGTGAAGGACCTGATCAACGACCAGGTCTGGAACGCCGACACCTTCCTGCCCACCGTGGGCAAGCGCGGCGCCGCCATCATCGAGGCGCGCGGCGTCTCGTCGGCCGCCTCGGCCGCCAACGCCGCCATCGACCACATGCGCGACTGGGCGCTGGGCACCAAGGGCAAGTGGGTCACCATGGGCGTGCCGTCCAATGGCGAATACGGCATCCCGAAGGACGTGATGTTCGGCTTCCCGGTCACCACCGAGGGCGGCAAGTACAAGATCGTCGAAGGCCTGGCCATCGACGAGTTCAGCCAGGAGCGCATCAACAAGACGCTCAAGGAGCTGACCGACGAGCAGGCCGGCGTCGCCCATCTGCTGTGATGTGACGGCCCCGCGAGGGGCCCGCATGGAGCTATCCTGAACGCGCGGCATCGTCCGCGCGCTTTCGTTTCCGGAGCCGTCGAGATGACCACCGCCCCCCACCCGCGCGACGTCCTGTTCGAGGACGGCGACCCCACGACCTCGCTGCCGGTCTGCGACCACTACGCCGGCGTCGAGGCGCGCATGCGCAAGAGCCTGGAGCTGCAGGCCGAGCTGGGCCCCGTCTTCGACGTGACGCTGGACGGCGAGGACGGCGCGCCGGTGGGCGGCGAGGTGGAGCACGCGCACCTCGTCGCCGAGCTGGTGCAGTCGCCGGCCAACCGGTTCGACCGGGTGGGCGCGCGCATCGTGCCGCACGGCCATCCGGCGTTCGAGCGCATGCTGGAGGTGCTGCTGCGCGACGCCGGCACGCGCCTGGCCTACCTGATGATTCCCAAGCCGCGCGATGCCGCCGACTTCGAGGCCGCCGTGCACGCCGTGGACGTCGCGTCGCGCGCGGCGGGGCTCGCGCGCGAGGTGCCGCTGCACGCGCTGGTGGAGACGCACGGCGCGCTGCGCGACGTCGAACTGCTGGCCGCGCATCCGCGCGTGGAGTCGCTGTCGTTCGGACTGATGGACTTCGTCTCCGCGCACCGCGGCGCGATCCCGCAGTCGGCGTTCGGGGCGGAGGGGCAGTTCACGCATCCGCTGGTGGTGCGCGCCAAGCTGGCGATCGCGGCCGCCTGCCACGGGCACTCGAAGACGCCGTCGCACTGCGTGGTGACCGAGTTCAAGGACAGCCGCCTGCTGCAGCGCGCGGTGGAACGCGCCAGCCGCGAGTTCGGCTACACGCGCATGTGGAGCATCCACCCCGACCAGGTGCGGGTGATCGTCGACACCTTCGCGCCCACGGCCGCCGAGGTCGACCAGGCGCTGGAGGTGATCCTGGCCGCCCAGTCCGCCGACTGGGGTCCCATCCGCCATCGCCACGGCGGCCGCGAACACCTGCACGACCGCGCCAGCTACCGCTACTTCTGGCACGTGATCGAGCGGGCGCATCGCACGTCGGCGGGCGGGCACTCGCAGTTGCCGGCCGAGGCTCGCGTGCGCTGGTTCGGGCGGTGAGGGGCGCCAGACCGTGACGCAGTTGGCATCCCGGGGGCACGAAACAAGGGGTCACAACTGAACCGGCAGCCGCGAGGGAGGCTTGGTCGACAATCCGGAACCCGCCCAAATCCGAAAGACGCCGTCCGATGTTCCGCACCCTGACCGCCGCCGCCGCGCTCCTCGCGCTCTCCACGTTCGCCCTCGCGCCCGCGCAGGCCCAGACCGCCGCGTCCGCCCCGGCCAGGAAGGTCGCCGCGAAGAAGCCGGCCAAGGCCGAACCCGCCCCGGCCACCAACGACGACCTGAACCCGAACCAGCTGTCGCTGGCCGACCGCGTGCTCACGGGCGTCGCCGACTGCGAGTTCAAGGAGAAGGTCGACGTCGAGAAGATCGCCGGCCACAGCGGCAACTTCAAGGTCACCTACGAGCACAAGAGCTACACGATGGTGCCGGAGGAGACGACCACCGGCGCGATCCGGCTGGTCGATCTCACGGGCGCCCTGGTGTGGATCCAGATCCCGATGAAGTCGATGCTGATGAACCAGAAGGAACATCACCGCCTGGTGGACGGCTGCCAGGAAGACGAGCAGCGCATCGCCGTGCAGGCATCGCAGAAGGCCGCCGTCAACGCCGGCGCGCTGGCCCCCGGCGTCGCCTCGCCGGCCGCCGTGGCCGCGGCCAACGGCCTGGCGGACGCGAAGGCGGCCAACGCCGCCGCCGTCGAGACTGCGCCCCCCGGATCCACGGTCACCACGACCAGCACCACCGTCGTCACCACCAAGATCGTGCCCACGGCGCCGACGAAGAACGCCGCCGCGCCGGCGACTGCCGCCTCGGGGATGTGGAAGTAAGCTGCCGGATCCCACGAAATGAAAACGCCGCGCGGCTGTGAAGCCGGGCGGCGTTTTCCTTGGAGCGGCGCAGCGTCAGCTGTTGGACGTGGCGCGCACTTCCTCGATGGTCGTGATCCCTGCCAGCACCTTCTCGATGCCGTCCTGGCGCAACGTGCGCATGCCTTCGCCCATCGCGTGGTGCTGGATCTGCTCGGCGCGCGCGCCTTGCTGGATCAGGTGGCGCACGCCCTTGCTCACGGTGAGCAGCTCGTGCACGCCTGCGCGGCCCTTCACGCCGGTGTTGCCGCACTTGCCGCAGCCGGTGCCGCGGTAGAACATCAGTCGGCCGTCGACGGCGTAGCGGCCGGTCCAGTCGGCCAGCGTCGCTTCGCGCGTGGGCGCCTGCGGATGGTCGCCCCAGATGTGCAACGAATCGTTCAGCAATTCGTCGACCTGGTCGGGCGTGGCGGGCGTGGCGGTCTTGCAGCCGCTGCAGATGCGGCGCACCAGGCGCTGGGCCAGAACGGCCAGCAAGGCGTCGGCGAAGTTGAACGGATCCATGCCCATGTCGAGCAGCCGGGTGATGGTCTCGGGCGCGCTGTTGGTGTGCAGCGTGGACAGCACCAGGTGGCCTGTCAGCGACGACTCGACGGCGATCTGCGCGGTCTCGTTGTCGCGGATTTCGCCCACCATGATCACGTCCGGATCGGCGCGCAGGAACGCGCGCAGCGCCTTGGCGAAGGTCCAGTCGATCTTCGGGTTGACCTGCACCTGGCGCAGGCCGGCCTGGGTGATTTCCACCGGATCCTCGGCCGTCCAGATCTTGCGTTCGGGCGTGTTGATGAAGCTCAGCGCCGAGTGCAGCGTGGTGGTCTTGCCGGAGCCGGTCGGCCCCACGCACAGCACCATGCCGTACGGACGCTCCACGGCCTTCTTCAGGTGCGTGAGGTTGTGCGGCGACATGCCCAGCGAGTCCAGCGGCAGCGGCTTGGCCGAGGCCAGGATACGCAGCACCGCGTCCTCCAGGCCATTGGCCGTGGGGATCATCGCCACGCGCAGCTCGATCGCGCATTGCGGCACGAAGCGCGCGAAGTTGATCTTGCCGTCCTGCGGGCGGCGGCGCTCGGAGATGTCGAGGTCGCACATGATCTTCAGGCGCGCGACCAGCGCCGAGCGATAGGTGTGCGGCAATTCCAGGTAGGGGCGCAGCAGGCCGTCCACGCGGAAGCGGACCTTGACCTTCTCGCGGCCGGGGCGCGTCTCGATGTGGATGTCGGACACGCCCTGCGAGTGGGCCTCGACGATCATCGAGTTGATCAGGCGCACCAGCGAGCTGTCGGATTGCTCGACGGCGCCGTCGTTCTCGTCGACCGGCGTGCCGTGGCTGATGTCGCCGGGCAGCTCGAGCGCGGCCAGCAGCGAGTCGGTGCCTTGCTGGCTCTCGTTGTTCTGGACGACGAAGTCGAACGTCATGTCCTCCAGGCCGCCGCGCGAGTACAGCAGCGGGATCTGGTCGGCCAGGTTGTTGACCGACGGCAGCACCGGCACGACCTTGGCCTGCGTGAGGAACTCCGCCTCGTCGATGCGGTCGCGGCGCGAGGGATCCTCGGTCGCGACGACCACCTTGCCGTTGAGCAGCCCCAGCGGCAGCATCTCCAGGCGTACCGCGGCAGCCACCGGCAGCTTCTTCAGCGCCTCGACGTCGATCGGGAAGGCCGCGATGTCGACCAGCGGATAGCCCATCTTGCGGGCCAGCGCGGTCTGCAGGTTGGCGCGCGTGATCAGGCCCTGGGTCACCAGCAGCTCGCCCAGCGGCACCTTGCGGTCCTTGCCCTGGTTGGCGAGCGCGTCGGCCAGCTGCGTCTCGGTGATGAAGCCGAGTGCGATCAGCGCCTCGCCGATGCGCACCATGGGCATGCGGCTCTGCGACTCGATGGCCGCTTGCAGCTGGTCGAGCGTGGTGACGAGGTCGCCGAGCAGCACGTCGCCGGGACGCGCCGCCTTGGGCGTGGGCGCGGGAACCGGCGCGGCCGGGGCCGGAGCCGGGGTACTGGCCGCGGTCGGCCTGGGCAGATCCGCCAGCGGCGTCGACGCCGTGTTCTGGAACACCAGCGGGTCCAGCATCGGCATCTCGGGCGAGTCGTCGGGCAGGCGGGAACGCTTGGTCTCGAGCGCCTCGCGCAGCTCCTCGCGCGAGATCACGCCGTGGTTGACCAGCAGCTCGCCCAACGGCAGGTTGCGGTTGCGGGTCTGGCTGCGCAGCGCCTTCGCGAGGTCCTCCGGCGAGAGGATCTTCAGCGAGATCAGTGCCTCGCCCAGGCGCAGCATGGGCGTGCGCGACTGCAGATCCAGCGCCAGCTTCAACTGCCGGGCGTCGATCAGGTCGACCTCGACGAGCATCTCGCCGAGCTTCAGGTTGCGCAGGCGCTGCTGCTCCTGCAGCGCGTCGTTCAGTTGCTGGGGCGACAGGGTGTGCTTGCTGACGAGCACGTCGCCCAGGCGCGGGCCGAAGGCGACGCGGGTGTAGGCGCCGCGCGGATAGAAGAAGCGCTGCACCAGGCCGGCGTCGCCGACCGGCGGGAACAGGAACAGGCCCTGCTCGTTCTCGACGTGGCTGATGGTGCGGCCCGTGTGCGACTTGCCGTTGCTCAGCAGCACCTGGAACTCGGTGTCGCCCGGCACGCGGTCGGCCCAGCCCGGCGCGGCGTTCACGCCGTTGCTCGACGGCATCACCGGTTCGGTGAGCGTCAGGCGCTGGAACTGTCCGAAGCGCAGCTGCATCGGGGCGCGCGCCGGCGGCACGAACACGCTGGCCAGCCCCGTCGACGCATCGAAGTGCCCCAGGCGGGCGTTGAAGCTCTTGTCGTTGAGGCCCAGGATCGCGCACGGCTCGCTCGTTCCGAGCGGCCACACGG
>Ga0302157_10000255_pt1 | contig 70196 bp, 80 predicted proteins | sample I_Bog_N3_3_FD_193502 | JGI IMG/M metagenome (GOLD analysis project Ga0302157, IMG submission 193502) | Peat permafrost microbial communities from Stordalen Mire near Abisko, Sweden - I_Bog_N3_3 | ecosystem: Environmental > Terrestrial > Soil > Wetlands > Peat | place: Sweden: Abisko, Stordalen... | reverse complement strand
GCACGCGGGCACGCACGCGCTCGGCGAACGCGCGCGCTTCGTCGAGCGATGCATCGGGCAACGCCACGAACGCTTCGTCGAGCGAGAGCCCCTCGACCGCCGCCGCACCGTCCTCGAAGATCGCGAACACCGCGCGCGATGCGTCGCGGTAGCGCGTGAAATCCGGCGGCACCACGGTGAGATGCGGACACAGCTCCAGCGCGCGATAGAGCGGCATCGCCGAGCGCACGCCGAACGGCCGCGCCTCGTACGACGCGGTCAGCACGACGGCACGCCGGCTCGAGCCCGAGATCGCCAGCGGAATCCCGCGCAGCCGCGGATCGTCCCGCTGCGCGACCGACGCGTAGAACGCATCCAGATCGAAGTGCAGGATCATGGCTCGGGGTGGCTACGTAACGCTAGCCGCTGAATAAGGAGCGGATGCGTTCCATGTTGCGGACATCGTCGGGTTCCTCGCCCGGGGTTTCGAGGATCGCCGTTTTGCCGCTGACGCCCGCATGCGCGGCGATCGCCCGGAAACCGGCCAGGCCGATATTTCCCTCCCCGATGTGCCAATGCCGGTCTTTGTGGCCGCCCAATTCGATCTGGGTGTCGTTGAAGTGGAACATCACGACGCGGTCGAGGCCGATCTCGCGCTCGACCAGATCGAAGAAGCGATCGACGCCGCCCGGCGTGTCGATCGCGTAGCCGGCCGCCCACGAGTGCGCGGTATCCAGGCAGACCGCGAGCTGCGGATGTCCGATCGTGCGCACGAACGCGCCGAGTTCCTCGATCGTGCCGCCGCAGAGCTGCCCCGCGCCGGCCGAGTTTTCCATCACGAGGTACACGCCGGGCTGAATATCGGCCAGCGCCGTCTCGAGCGCGGCGACGACCTGCGCGAAGCCTTCGCTACGGTCGCGCTTGCCGTACGAGCCCAGATGCGTGTTGACGAACGGTACGCCGCCCGCCGCCGCAACCTTGAGATCGTTGGTCAACAGGCGCAGCGACCCGTGGCTGATCTTCGGGTCGTCGCTCGCGAGGTTGATCAGGTACGAGGTGTGGATCGCGCTGGTCGCGATCCCGGCCGCCTGCCGCCCGGCGGCGAAGCGCTCGAGCGCGGGCGCGTCGATCGGTCCGACGCGGTACGTCTTCGGGTTCCCGCTGAAGAACTGCAGCGACGTGCAACCGAGCTTGTGCGCGTAGGCGATGCTATCGTCGTAGCCGGCGCCGACGCGAACGTGGAGTCCGAAGTTCACCGGCGTCCGTAGTTGAAGCGGCTCGCGCGCATCCCGCGCGGCATGAACGTCAGGGCGCGGCCGCCGCCGGCAGCGCGCGAGGGATTCTTCTCGAACGTCGTGCCGGTGACGAGCACCGCATCCGAGGGCCGTTCGCGCCGGCCGACGCGGCCGATCAGTTGCTCGGTCTCCGATTCGCCGAACGCATCGGAGTCGGTAATCACGATCAGGTCGGCGGCCGGAATGTCGATACCGCTGCCGATGAGGTTCGTCGCGGCCAGAATCGACGGTGCGCGGCCGCGGAACGCGGTCATCATCTCGACGCGCGTACCGATGTCGCTCACCTTGACGCCGCTGCGCCGATTGCGTTTCGACTGTTCGGTCGTATCGGCCATGTCGCCGCGCAATTGCTGCACGTCGATGTCGTACGTTTCCTCAAGCCGGGCGGCGAGGCGCGGCACGTCGCCGCGCGTGCGGCCGATGACGAAGATGCGCGAGCCGCGGCCGAGGTGGTCGCGGATCAGCTCGTCGGCGCGCGTGAGTTGCTCGGGCGGCGGTTCGCCCCACACGCCTTCGATCTTGTGGATCTTCGTCGGCAGCACGTTGAACGGCATCTTACGCATCCGCACGACGCGATTGAACGCACCCACGCGCATGAGGAAACTGCGTAGTTCGTTGGGCGTCGCGGTGGCGTAGAGCATCGGCGCGTCGAGGTCTTCGAGCAAGCGCAAGTGTTCGCGCTCGTCGAACGCGTTCACGTCGTCGATGAAGACGAGGTCGCTGGCGTCGAGCATGTCCCAATAGCGGTCGATCGTCAGCAGCATCGCCGAACCGACGACCACGCGCACGCTGCCGTCGAGGATGCCTTCTTCCGCCGCGCGACGGTCGGCCGGTGCGGCGCCGCCGTGGATCTGGCCCACGCCCAAGCCCGTGCCTGCGAGACGCTCGGTGAAATACGTGACGTGCTGGCGGATCAAGTCGCGCGTCGGCGCGAGCACGACGACGTAGCCGTCGCCGGCCAGGATCGTATCGACCGCCACGCGCAGCATCACTTCGGTCTTGCCCGAGCCGGTCGGCGCCTGCAGCAAGAACTCCGTCTGGCCGGCGTCGAGGCCGGCATTGATCTCGGTGATCGCCGCGCGCTGGTCGTCGGTGAGGGCGAAGCGCTCGCCGGGCTGGATCAGTTCGTGGGCGGTGGCGACGGCCTGACAGTTCGCGTTGATGCGCGTCCACACGTCGGCGTCGGCCGGAAGGGCTACGCGAGCGATAGTTCTCCTGCTTCCTGTGAGGGCTGGGTCATCGGCAGTTCGACTTCGCGCGATTGCAACGCGTCGAGGTCCACGGCCGGCAAATCGTCGAGCGAGTTGAGGCCGAACGCTTCGAGAAACTCCGGAGTGGTTTTGTAGAGCAGCGGGCGGCCGGGCGATTCCTTGCGCCCCGATTCCGCGATGAAGCGCCGGTCGAGCAAGGTCGCGATCACGGAGTCGGCGCTGACCCCGCGGATCTCTTCGATCTGTGCTTTCGTGACGGGCTCATTATACGCCACGATGGCGAGCGTTTCGAGCGCGGCGGGCGAGAGGTTGGTTTTCGGCGGCAGCAAGTACGCCTCGACGGCCGCGCGCGCGGCGGGTGAGGTCGCGAAGCGGTAGCCGCCGGCAACCTCGCGCAGCACGAGGCCGCGCTCGGCAAAGTCGGCGTCGATGCGTTGCAGCGCGACGCTTACGTCGGCCTCTTCGGCACCGGTCAGTTTGGCGAGCGCCTTGATCGAGATCGCCTCGGAGGCGACGAACAGCACCGCCTCGATATTGCGCTGCAGCGCGCCCGTATCGAGCAACTCTTCTTGGACGGGCTCGATTACCGGATCAGCTTGCACGCGCGGTCTCCGCCGGCGGCGCCGGGATCACGTCGATATCGGCGAAGGCGCCGCTCTGTACCACGTTGACGCGCCCGCGCCGCACGAGTTCGAGGACCGCGAGGAACGTCACGATGATCGTGAAGCGGTCGCCGCCGGCGACCAGCGCGAAGAAGCTCGCCCGGCCGTCGCGCCGCACGGTCTTGCTGACGAGCTCCATCTGTTCGATCAGCGAGACGCGCTCGCGCACGATCGTGCGCACTTCGGGCTTGGCCGAGCGCAGCGCCGCCTCGAGCGCGCGCGCGAGTTTGGCGACGTCGATCTTGTAGCGCTGCGTGATCTCGGCCGAGGGGTCGCCGCCCTCGGCGCGCAGGTAAAACGCCGCGGCTTCGAGCGCGCGCGCCTGCAAGTCGCGGCTGGCGTCGCGATAGCGCGAGTAGGCGATCAGTCGCTCGCGCAACCGCTGCTCGACCGATTCGGCCGACTCTTCGCTGGTCTCGAACTCTTGTGGAATCGGCGGCAACAGCGCCTTCGACTTGAGGAATACGAGGGTCGAGGCGATGACGAGGTAGTCGGCCGCAACCTCGACGTCGAGCGCTTCCATCGCGGCGATATAGGCGAAGTACTGGTCGGCCACCAAGGCGAGGGGCACCGTAGCGATGTCGAGCTGCTGCTCCTTGACCAAATTCAAGAGCAGGTCCAGCGGACCGTCGAAGACGTCGACCGAGACGCGGCAGGCGCGCTCGTCAACCGGGGAAGCGGTCAAGATGCGCTGGAGTCCCTCATCGCCTCGAGCTCGAATTCGGGCTCGGGCTGGAGGTCGGCTTCAAAGATCGCGTCGCCCTCGCGTTCGAGGTACTCCGTGGCCAGATCGACCAGGCGCTTCTCGTTGACGTACTTGAGCGCTTTCTTGGCGGCCTTGATCTCGAACCAGCGGGCCTCATCGACCTCATGGTCGTGGTTGGCCGTGTCGCCCGAGAGATAGCGCATCAGGTAGAAGTGGACCGACTTCTTGTGCTTGGTGCGGTTCAGGTAGAACCAGTACGAGATGTCCGAAAGCTTGATCAGGATCTCGGCCCAACAGCCGGTCTCCTCGCGGACTTCCCGCAAGGCCGCTTGCTCGTGGGTTTCCCGGGCCTCGACATGACCCTTGGGCAGCGACCAGACGCGCGGATTCCCCCGCCCAATCAAAAGGGCGTCGAGGGTCGCACCGTTCCGCCGCAAGACGAGCCCGCCGGCGGAAACCTCATACTTAATCCGCATCGTTGAAAAGCCGCTCCGTTCAGGAGGGGGTCTTCTCCAAGTATACGCCCGGCTCCCAAGAAGGACTTCCCCAATCCGGAAAACCGGCAGGATTACCCTTTTTCTGGCTCCCAACGGAGGTCGGGCCGGCGGGCCGCCCGCGTTTCGTCGACCCGGCTGACGGCCGTATTGACCGGCGCGTCGATCACCGATTGCGGATTTTCGCGCGCCGCGATCAAGATCTCGCGCAGCGCTGCGATGAAGCCGTCGAGCGTCTCCTTCGATTCGGTTTCCGTCGGCTCGATCATGATGCATTCCGGCACGAGCAGCGGAAAGTAGACCGTCGGCGCGTGATAGCCGCGATCGAGCAGCGCCTTGCCGATGTCGAACGCACGCACGCCGGTCTCGCGCTTGATCGACTGTGCCGAGGCGACGAACTCGTGGCGGTTGATCTCGTCGTAGGGGATATCGATCAGGTCGCGGATCGACGCGCGGATGTAATTTGCATTGAGCACCGCGAGTTGCGAGACGCGCGTGAGCCCCTCGGCACCATTGGCGTAACAGTACGCCAGCGCGCGCACCATATGGGCGTAGTTCGACCAGAACGAGCGCATCGGCCCGATCGAATCGGGGCGGTCGAAGTCGAGCGCGAACGTCCGGCCGTCCGACGGCCAGCGCCCGCTCGCTTCATCGACGTCGTCCGCGCGCACGACCGGCACCGGCAGAAACGGCACGAGGTGCGCTGCGACGCCGACGGGTCCCGCGCCCGCGCCACCGCCACCGTGCGGGATCGAAAACGTCTTGTGCAAGTTGAGGTGCATCAGGTCGAAGCCCATGTCGCCCGGCCGGCTGTTCCCCATCAACGCGTTCGCGTTCGCGCCGTCATAATACATCAAACCGCCGGCGGCGTGGACGGCGGCCGCGATCTCGTGAATCTGGTCTTCGAACAGCCCCAGCGTGTTGGGGTTGGTCATCATGCAGACGGCGGTGTCCGGCCCGGCCGCCGCTTGGATCGCTTCGAGCGAGACGCGTCCGCGCGCGTCGGATTTGAGCGAGACGACGTTGTAGCCGACCATCGCCGCCGAGGCCGGATTGGTGCCGTGTGCGGTGTCTGGCACGATCACGGTCGTGCGGCGCGCGTCGCCCTTCTTCTTAAAGTAGGCTTTCGCGATCAGCAGCGCGGTCAATTCGGCGTGCGCGCCGGCGGCGGGGTTGAGCGAGAACGCCGCCATGCCGAAGAGCGAGGCCAGGCTGCGCTCGAGCTCCCACATGATCGCGAGCGCACCTTGCGCGAGTTCGTCGGGCGCGAACGGGTGCAGGTCGCGCAGCGCGGGCAGATTGGCCAGCGCGTCGTTGATGCGCGGGTTGTACTTCATCGTGCACGAGCCGAGCGGATAGAAGTTCGTGTCGATGCCGAACGTCTTCTGCGAGAGCCGCGTGAAGTGGCGGATCACGTCGAGCTCGCTGTTATCGGGCAGCGGCAGCTCGTGGCGCACGGCCGCGGCCGGCAAAAATTCGCTCAAGGGCGGCGCGGGCGGAACGTAGCGGTTCGCGCGGCCGGGTTGCCCGGTCTCGAAGATCGGCGGGGTCTCAGGAGCGAGCAACGGCGTCCGTCGCAATCTCCGCGAGCGCCGCGGCGAGCCGGCCGATCTCGGCCGGCGTCGTGAGTTCCGTCGCCGTCATCAGCACGCAATCGGCGAGTTCGGGATAGAAGCGGCCCAGATCGAGCCCGCCGACGATCCCGCGTTCGCGCAGCGCGTCGAGCGCGTCCGCGGCGTTGCCCGGCACCCGCAGCGCGAACTCGTTAAACACCGGCGCCGCGAAGCGTACGGCGTAGCCGGGCACGGCCGTCACGGCGTCGCGCAGTTGCGCGGTGCGCGCGAGGTTGTGCGCCGCGACGTCGCGCAAGCCGGTCGCGCCGAGCGCGGCGAGGTAGATCGTGGCGACCAGCGCGCAGTGCGCCTGGTTGGTGCAGATGTTCGAGGTCGCCTTTTCGCGCCGAATGTGTTGCTCGCGCGCCTGCAACGTGAGCACGTACGCGGTGCGGCCGTCTTTATCGAGCGTGCGCCCGACGAGCCGGCCGGGGATGCGCCGCAGTTGCTCGTCGGTCGTGGCGATGAAGCCGACGTGCGGCCCACCGTACGCGACGGCGTTGCCGAACGACTGCCCCTCGCCGACCGCGATATCGACGCCCCACGCTGCCGGCGGCACGAGGGCCGCGAGCGAGAGCGCCTCGGCCGTCACGCCGACCAGCAGCGTCTTGGTCGACCTGATCGCCGCGAGCGCCGCGGCCGGCAGCGCGTCGATCGCACCGAAGAAATTCGGCGACTGCACGACGACCGCGGCATAACGTTGATCGGCGAGCGCGGCTGCGAGCTGCGTGGTGTCGGTCGTGCCGTCGGCGGCGTAGGGCAGTTCGTCAACCGCGACGTCGAGGCCGCCGGCATAGGTGCGCAACACGGCCCGGTAATTCGGATGCACGGCGCGCGAGACGAGCACGGCCTTGCGACCGGTCGCGTTGAGCGCCATGATGACGCCTTCGGCGAGCGCCGTCGCGCCGTCGTACACCGAGGCGTTGGCGACGCGCATCCCGGTCAGCAGCGCGACGTAGGTCTGCCACTCGTAGATCGCCTGCAGATAGCCCTGCGAGACCTCGGCCTGATAGGGCGTATAGGCGGTGAGGAATTCGCCGCGCATCGCCAGCGCGCCGACGACCGGCGGGACGTAGTGGCGATACGCGCCCGCGCCGAGGAACGAGTCGTAGCCGCCGGCGCTCGTGCGCGCGGCAAAGCCCGCGAAGCGCTCCGCGATCTCGATCTCGGAGAGTGCGGGCACCACGTCGAGCGGCGCGCGCACGGCCACGGCATCGGGCACGCGTACCAGATCGTCGAGCGAAGCGACGCCCACCACCGCGAGCATCTCCTCGATGTCGCGCGGGGTGTGTGGAGTGTACATTGCGGGTGCGGCTACGCCTCGGCGATCAGCTTATCGTACGCATCGGCCGAGAGCAGGTTCGCCTTCTCGCCGTCGTCGGCGAGTTTGACCTTGTAGAACCAGCCCTCGCCGAACGGATCGCGGTTGACCAGCGCCGGATCGCCTTCGAGCGCGGCGTTGATCTCGAGCACGTCGCCGCCGACCGGCGTGAAGATGTCCGAAACGGCTTTCACCGATTCGACCACGCCGATGTTGCCGAACTGCGTCAAGGTCGCGCCGATGCGCGGCAACTCGACGTACACGATGTCGCCGAGCGAATGCTGCGCGTAGTCGGTGATCCCGACCGTCGCGACGTCGCCGTCGAGCTTCACCCACTCGTGATCTTTGCTGAAGAGCAGCCCCGCCGGTTGTGCCACCACTAGCCTCGCTTGTAGAACGGTAAGGAGACGATCGTCGCGTGATGTTCGGTTCCTCGCACCTCGACCCCCACGCGCGTACCCACGGTTGCGCTGGCCGGATCGAGCAGCGCGGTCGCGACGCTCTTGCCGCCGGCCGACGGCGCGATCGAGCCGCTGCGAATCTCACCTACGGCGCTGCCGTTCCGCAGCACGCGATAGCCGGCACGTGCCGGGACGCGGCCGTCGAGCACCAACCCCGCGATCCGCGGAAAGTCGTCGTCCGCGGCTTGCGCTTCGAGCGCCGCCTTCCCGCTGAAAACGGGTTTCGCAAATTTCACGGCCCAACGCAGGCCGGCTTGCAGCGGCGTGATCTCCTCGGTCAGCTCGTGTCCGTATAAGGGCATCCCCGCTTCGAGCCGCAGAACGTCGCGCGCGCCCAAGCCGCACGGCGCGATCCCAGCCTTCCGATTTTCCGCCAGCAGCACGTCCCACAAGCCCGTCGCGGCCTCGCCGGGCAAAAACACTTCGAAGCCGTCCTCACCGGTGTAGCCGGTGCGCGCGACGATGGCCGGCGTGCCGCCGACGTTGGTCTCGACGCAGGTGTAGTACTTGAGCTCGTGGATATCGGCCTCGACGAACGGCGCGAGCATCTCGACGCTGCGCGGGCCTTGGATCGCGACCAGCGCGCGCTCGCCGTGCAGGTTCGTCAGCTGCACGTCGCCGCGCACCTGCGCCTGGAGATACGCCCACATCTTGGTTGCGTTCCCGGCGTTGACGATCAAGAGCCAGCGGTCGGGCAGCCGGTAAAAGATCACGTCGTCGTGCGCGCCGCCGGCGGCGTTGGTGAAGATGTTGTAGCGCGCCTGGTAGGGCTTCATCGTCGCGACGTGGTTGACGGTCAGCTCGTCCGCCCAGGTCGCGACGTCCGCGCCGCGCAGCTCGATCTGCGCCATGTGCGAGAGATCGAATAGGCCGGCGCGCTCGCGCACCGCTTCGTGCTCGGCGAGGATGCCCGCGTATTGCACCGGCATCTCGAACCCGCCGAACGGCACGATCCGCGCGCCCAGCGCCCGGTGCGCGTCGTAGAGCGCGGTGCGGCGCAAGGGCGCGTCGTTCACGCGAACACGTCCCCGGGTTTGGCGAGTTCGCGCCGCAGGTAGAGCGGCAGGCTGAAAATGCGGCGGTGGGTCTGCGCGTCGTAGAAAAAGTTCTCGCCGCGCAATTCGGCCACGTACGCATCGATGCGCGCCGCGTCGAGCGCCGCCACGTCGGTCGCATCGCTGCACGCGATGAACGCCCAGTCGTTATCGAACGCCGGCACGTGCGTGTAGAAGCTGCTCACGTGCGCGAAGTGCGCGCGCAGCGAACGCGCCATCTTGGCGTGCAGCGCCATGTTGTGAAAGCCCGCCGTGCTGGCTTGCAGTACGTACACGCCGCCCGGCGCGAGGCGCGCTTTGATATCGCGGAACACCTCGCCGTTGAAGAGCGGAAACGACGGCGAATCGGGCAACGGTTCGGTGAGATCGGATACGATCGCGTCGAACGTTCCGGTTTGCTTGATGAACGCCAGCGCGTCGCCGACGATCACGTTCGCGCGCGGATCGTCGAACGCGCCGGCCGACCATTCGGGCAGATATTTCTTGGAGAGCTCGACCACCTCGCCGTCGATGTCGACCATCGTGCAGCGCGCGACGCCCGGATGGCGCAACACCTCGCGCAACGTCGCGCCCTCGCCGCCGCCGAGGATCAGCACCTCGCGCCGGTTCGCTAGGGCCGCGAGTGCGGGATGCACGAGCGATTCGTGATAGATCTTCTCGTCGTGCTGCGAGCTCTGCGTGTCGCCGTCGAGCACGAGCATCTTGCCGAAGACCGCCGTGCGCAACACCGCGACCGACTGGAACGGCGTGCGGCCGGCGTAGTACAGCTCGTCGATCGCGTGGTGGTGCAGTTCGGTCTCGGCAAACTGCTCCACGTACCACTGAAAGTGTTCGGTCTTCGGCATTGCCGAGGCGGTATTAGCGAAAGGAGCCGCCGGACCATTGGCCCGGCGGCTCCTTTCTCGAACTCGGCGCGGATTAGTAGCAGAGGAAGGCGATCCAGTACGGACTACCGGCCGTATTGAGGACCTGGGTGTTGCCGCTCTGACCGGCCGGGAACGTGATGGTCAACCCGTTGCGGGTGCCCGCGCTCGCTCCTTGCCAGCTACCGCCCGTTGCTGCGAAGGACTGCGCGAACGTCGAGCACGTCCCGGTGTTGGCGTAGGTGAGGGTTTGGAGCGGTGCGGCCGTCAAGCCGGTGTTGATGGTGATGCTGCCGGCCGTGACGTTGAGCGTCTCGTAGACGACGGCTTGCGGCGTCGCGCCGGGCGATGCCGGACTCGTCGGGAGCGGCGTCGGCGCACCCACCGGCAAGGTCAGGCTCGTCGTAACGTTGACGGTCGTTCCGCCGGCGATCGTCGTACCGCTCTGGAACGTGATGCTCGAGCTGCACGAACCGAGCGCCGGGTAATTCGCAGGCGCCAAGTCCGTGATATTCGAGAGCGTCCCGGCGGCGGTCGGCGGGGCCGATCCACACGGGAACGCGGCGAGCGTGGCCGGGACGTAGTAGAACTGCATCGCGTAGGTGTGGTTCGCAACCAACGTGGTCACGTTGCCGCCGGAACACGCGCCGCTGGGCGCCGAGTTGCTGATGCCGGCGACCAGTGACTGAACCGTTCCCGGTCCGGCACAGCCGAGCTTCGTTCCCGGCGCGACCGTCACGTCGTCGAATTCGACGTAGTAGGATGCGTTGGCCGGGAACGAATTGAAGATCGCAACCGACTCGCCCGTGATGAGATTCGCGGCGACGGACTGGTTGACGGTGAACGTCACGTAGAGGAACGGCACGGCGCCGGCGATCGATTCGACGCGCCGGATCGACGACGGCGCAGGTGCGCCGGCCGGAGCGGTGGTCGACGAACTGGCCGTGATCGTCGTGCCGGCAGTCGCGCCGGCACCGACCGTCACGGTCGCGCTTTCGCCGTTCGCGGCAGCCGGTAACGCAAGCGTTCCACCGCCGGTCGGGATGCTCTGCGTTGTCGCCGCGGTACTCGGGGCAGCGGGCGTGGTCGTGCCACCGCTGCAACTCGCAACGAGCAAGCCACCCGCGACAAGCAATGCGGAAAATGTAGCGCTCGATGCGCGAAGCGTGAAGTTCACACCAGTACCCTCCAAAACGATTTCTGTTGCCAGCGAGTGGATGGGGAAAGTCCTACCCACCACGCGTGCGCTTTCACACAAAAAGTTTTCGCGGGAAAAAAGAAGAGCGCCGCAAACAGCGACGCTCTTCGTACTCGGCCGCTAAGGCCGCTCGGCGAAGTGGGCTCTACGCCGTGAGCACCAGGGAGCGCTCTTCGGCGTCGGTGGTCACGACGTGCGTGAACTCGCCGCGCGCCGCTTCGATGCCGCGTTTGACTTCCGTCGTTCGCATCGTCGTTGCGCCGAGGATCCGGGCCGCGTACTCGCAGGCCGCCCAGGGATCGGTATGGTCGCCGCACGTGTAAAAGTCCATCGCGGCGTAACCGGTCTCGGGCCAGGTGTGAATCGACAGATGCGATTCTTGGATCACGACGACCCCGGACACGCCTTGCGGCTGGAACCGGTGGAAGGCCTTGGTGATCGGGGTGGCGTTGGCTTCGAGCGCCGCCTGTCCCATCATTTCCGCGACCGCGTCGACGTCGGTGAGCAGCGCGGCATTACAGCCCGACAGCTCGCAAACGATGTGCGTACCGAGTGCTTTCAATTGTTGGCTTTCTCCTCAGGGTCTATCGGTTGGGAAATCCCACCTCCAGGCGCGTCGTCAAGCGCGTGCGGTACACCGTCTCGCTTGCGACCTTTCAGCAGACTCTTGTTGGCCGTGCCCCTTTTTGGCACGCGAACGTTCCGCTGCGATGGCGCGTTGGGCGCGCCGTCCCCCAAACGTGGCGTCCCCGACGCCCCTCAGACTCCGTTGGAAAAACCCCGGCTGTGAACCGGGGTCCGGTGAAGTCCGACGCCAATCATACCCCCCCACCCCCCCCATGTAAAGGGCCTCGCGACACCCGGCGTGCCGCGAGGCCCTTCATGGAGAGAGGCTCGTTCAGGAGCGCTAGTAGCAGAAGTAGGCGATCCAGTACGGGCTACCGGCGGCGTTGAGAGTGGTCGCGTTGCTGCTTTGGCCCGCCGGGAACGTGACCGTCTTCCCACTGAGGTTTCCGGTGCCGAGGCCTTGCCAAGCCCCGCCGGTTGTGGCGAACGACTGCCCAAAGGCCGTACACGTGCCGACGTTGGCGTAGGTGACGGTCTGCAGCGGCGATGCGGTTTGGCCGACGGGCACGGTAAGGCTGCCGGCGGTGACGGTGAGGGTCTCGTAGATCGCGCCCTTCGGCGTCGCACCGGGCGATGCCGGGCTCGTCGGCAATGCCGTCGGCGCGCCGGCCGGCAGCGTGAGGCTCGTCGTAACGCTCAACGACGTGCCGCCGGTGATCGTCGTGCCGCTCTGGAAGGTGATGCTCGAGGTGCACGAACCGAGCGCCGGGAAGTTCGCCGGCGTTCCGTCGACGATACCCGATAGCGTTCCCGCCGCGCTCGGGGGAGCCGAACCACACGGGAAGGCGGCCGTTGCCGTGGCTGTCGCGGTCGCAGTGGCCGTCGCTGTGGCGGTGGCGGTGGCCGTCGCGGTTGCCGTGGCCGTCGCGGTAGCCGTTGCGGTCGGCGTCGGCGTCGGTCCGGTCGGCACGTAGTAGAACTGCATCAGATACGTGTGGGCCGGCACGAGCGTCGGATTATTGTTGCCGCCGTTCGAGCACGCGCCGCTCGCGTTCATGTTATTGATGCTGGCGACCAGCGCCTGGACCGTTGCCGGGCCCGCGCAGCCGAGTTTCGATCCGGGCGCCGACGTGATGTCGTCAAACTCGACGTAGTACGACGCCGGGGGGAAGGAACTGAGCAACGACACCGTCTCGGCCGTGAACAACGACGCCGCAACGGATTGATTCACGCTGAAGGTCACGTAGAAGAACGGCACGGCGCCGCTGATCCCGCCGGCGACCGCCTGGGCCGAGCGTTTCACCGACGAAGGCGCCGGCGCGACGCCGGGAGCGCTGGTCGAAGAGCTCGAGGTGATCGTCGTGCCCGCCGTGGCGCCGGCCCCGATCGTGAGGACGACGCTTTGCCCGTTGCCGGCAGCCGGCACAGTTATTGGTCCGCCGCCGACGGGGATGCTCTGCGTGTTCGCCGGAGCATTCGGTACGGTGCCCCCGGAGGTACTCGAGCCCCCGCAGCTGGCGACGATCAATCCGCCGGAAACAACAAAGGCGGCAACGGCTATACGAAGCGTCCGGGAAGCAAGGCGCACGAGGTCCTCCAGACCAAATAGCGATGTACGACGATGTACAAAAGAGCAGTTTGACGAGGCTCGCTTGCATGGCCTTCCTTCGCGGTGTGTTGCAGGCCACAAACCCGGCGGGCGCATATGCAGCGAGGGAAGCGCGAAGATAATTAAGAATGACCTGGACTATCTTGACGAACGAAACCTCCGGGGGTACGCTCTACCAGTAATGGCCGTCGAACTAAAGCCCGCCTCAAACGCGCTGGACGAAGAGTATCGCCACGGGTTCCACGACTCGGAAGACAAGTACGTCTTCAAGTCGGCCAAGGGCCTGACGCGCGAGATCGTCGAGCGCATCTCCGAGATGAAGGGCGAGCCCGATTGGATGCTCGCCTTCCGGCTCAACGCGCTCGACACGTTCCTGGCGAAGCCGATGCCGGCGTGGGGCGACACCGAGGCGCTCAACGCAATCGATTTCGACAACATCCATTACTTCGTGCGTTCGTCCGATCGCACCGAGCAATCGTGGGACGACGTGCCCGACGACATCAAGCGCACCTTCGACCGGCTCGGCATTCCGGAGGCGGAACGCAAGTTTCTCTCCGGCGTTTCCGCGCAGTACGAATCGGAAGTCGTCTACCACAGCGTGATCGAAGAACTCGAAAAAGACGGCGTGCTGTTCTGCGACATGGATACCGCGCTCAAGCAGTATCCCGAGATCGTCAAGAAGTACCTCGCCACCGTCATTCCGGTCGCCGACAACAAATTCGCCGCGCTCAACAGCGCGGTCTGGTCGGGCGGCTCGTTCGTGTACGTGCCCAAGGGCGTCGAAGTCAAGATGCCGCTGCAGGCCTATTTCCGCATCAACACCGAGAACATGGGCCAGTTCGAGCGCACCCTGATCATCGCCGACGAAGGCGCGAAAGTGCACTACATCGAGGGTTGCACCGCGCCGAAGTTCTCGACGTCGTCGCTGCATTCGGCCGTCGTCGAGTTGATCGCGATGGACGGCGCGTCGATCCGCTACACGACGATTCAGAACTGGTACCGCAACATCTATAACCTCGTCACCAAACGCGCCGTGGCCTACAAGAACGCGACCGTCGAATGGGTCGACGGCAACATCGGCTCGCGCCTGACGATGAAGTATCCGGCGATCTACCTGATGGGCGAAGGCGCGCGCGGCGAGATCCTCTCGGCCGCGTTCTCCGGCGAAGGTCAGCATCAGGACGCCGGCGCGAAAGTGATCCACGGCGCGCCGAACACGACCTCGGTCGTCACCAACAAGTCGGTCTCGGCGCACGGCGGCAAGACGACGTACCGCGGCCTGGTCGAAATCCACGCCGGCGCCGTCGGCGCGAAGACGCGCGTCAAGTGCGACGCCCTGATCATGGACGATCTCTCGTCGTCGGACACCAAGCCCACGATGCGCGTCAACGAACAGCAATCGACGGTCGAACACGAGGCTTCGGTCTCGAAGATCGGCGAGGAGCAGCTCTTCTACGCGATGAGCCGCGGCCTGAGCGAAGCCGACGCCACCGCGATGATCGTCAACGGGTTCTTCGACTTCTTCGTCAAGGAACTGCCGATGGAATACGCGGTCGAGTTGAACCGTTTGATCAAGATGGAAATGGAAGGCTCCGTCGGCTGATGCGCGCGGCTGCCGCCTTGCTCGCACTGCCGGCTATCCTGGCGCTGACGGCGCAGACCCCGCCGCCGCACCCGCGGCCGAGCGGTTCGCCCTTCGTCCATCACAACGGCGCCTACGGCTCCAGCGGCCGCGACGGGCGGCCGGCGATCATCATCATCACCGGCGTGTCGACCCTCACCGTCGCCAAGCCGTCTCCGCCGGCGAAGCCGACGCCGACGCCGATGGGCAATCCGCAGGTCTTCGAGAGCCACTCGAGCACCGACGCCCGATGAGCGCACCGGTCGCGCGCGCCGGGGCGATCGCCCCCGGGCATATGCTGCGTGTCGTTGCCGGCGGCGATCCGATTCTGTTATGCAACGTCGAGGGCACGATCTACGCCATCGAAGATTATTGCTCGCACGACGGCGAGCCGCTCGGCGAGGCCGGGGAACTCGAAGGCTGCCGCATCCGCTGTCCGCGCCACGGCGCCACGTTCGATGTGACCACCGGCAAGGCGTTGACCCTGCCGGCCGTCAGCCCGATCGCGACCTATCGCGTCCGGGTGGCCGGCGACGACGTCTTCGTCGACGCCTGACGCCTGGCGCCGGGCTACTTCACCGCGAGCAGTTCGATCTCAAAGACCAGCGTCGCGTTGGGCGGGATGACGCCGCCGGCACCGGCCGCGCCGTAACCGAGCTGCGGCGGCACGATCAGCTTGCGCTTCCCGCCGACGCGCATCGTCGCCACGCCCTCGTCCCAGCCCGCGATCACGTTGCCTTCGCCGATCACGAAGCTGAACGGCCCGCCGTGATCGCGCGACGCGTCGAACTTCTTGCCGTCGGTTAACGTGCCGACGTAGTGCACGGTGACGTTTTGTCCGTGGGCCGGCATCGCGCCGGTCCCGATCACTTCATCGACATAGGATAGTCCGGTCGGGGTCGTCACTCGTACTCCTACCTTTGCGGCGGGGGGCGTGGCGGGCGCGGGCGTCGCCGCGAACGCGGTCCCGCCGGCGACGGCGAACGCGGCGGCCAGGGCGGCGATGCGAATTCGTTTCATCGACGCGCGTGTTCGGACGCCGCGCGTCGTTCCCGCTGGTCTCCCCATCCAAAGCGAGCTTCATCACACGCCCGGCCGGGTGGCCCCGCGCGCCGCAAACGTTTCACCGTTTGTCGAATGTAGCCGTACGCGCGCGTCCGGTACCATGGGAGCATGTCGACGCGGCTTCTCGTGTGCCCGCCTACGCATTACGCGGTCAACTATGACATCAATCCGTGGATGACGCGTAACGTCGGGTATTCCGCGCCCGACGCGCAGCGTCAATGGGACCGCTTCATCGAAACGCTGGGCTGCGCCGGCGCCGTCGACTTCGTGTATCTCGAAGCCAACGAACACGTTCCCGATCTCGTCTTCACCTCGAATGCGGCGTTGGTGTGCGGGAATCTCGCGATCGTATCGAGCTTCCGCCATCCCGAACGGCGGCGCGAACAAGGCATCTTCCGCGCCGCGCTGACGCGCGCCGGACTCGCGACGACGTTCTTGCAGCAAACGTATTTCGAAGGCGCGGGCGACGCGCTGTTCGACCGGACGCGACCGCTGTGCTACGTCGGCTACGGTTGGCGCAGCGAACGGAACGCTACCTTGCAATTGCAAGAAATCGTCGGCTGCCGCGTCGTTCCGCTGTTGCTCGTCGACGAACGCTTCTACCATCTCGACAAGGCGCTCTGCCCGCTCGGCAGCGGCCACGTCATGGCGTACATGGACGCTTTCTCGCCGCACGCGCAAGCGCTCTTGCGGCGCGCGATCGAGCCCGAGTACCTGATCGAGATCGACCTCGAGGACGCGCTCGCGATGGCCCCCAACGCGGTCGAAATCGACGACGCCGTCGTGATGCACGCGGCCGGGCGGCGGCTGCGCGAGCGCCTCCACGACGCCGGCTATCGCGTGTTCTGCACCGAGCTGGACGAGTTTATCCGGGCCGGGGGCTCGGCCAAGTGCCTGACCCTCCGGCTGGACGACGGCCCGATCGCGAGCCTCGCGGCCGCCTCGGCCTAATTGACGGCTCCGGCCGCTTCTGATAAAATACCGCGGTTATGTACGCGATCATCGAGACCGGCGGGAAGCAACTGCGCGTTGCCGAGGGCGACGTCATCCGCACCGACCTGATCGATCAGGAAGTCGGCGCGACCGTCACTTTCGATCGTGTCGTCCTGGGCTCCGACGGTAGCGCCGTGACGATCGGTGCGCCGGTCGTGACGGGAGCGGTCGTCTCGGGCACGATTCTGCGCCAGGCCAAAGACAAGAAGATCCTGGTCTTCAAGTACAAGCCGAAAAAGCGCGTGCGTAAACTCGTCGGCCACCGCCAGCGTTTCGCGGAAGTCCGGATCGAGAAAATCACGCTGCCGGTTTAGCCCACAGCCGCCGCCGAGTGGTCACCGTAACGTTTCGCAGGGACAGCCGGAATCGGCTGTCCTCTGTTTTTGCCGACGGGCACGCCGATGCGGCGGCCCACGGGGAAGACGTCGTCTGCGCCGCGGTCTCGGCGATCTTGCAAGCCGCCTGGGTCGGCTTGACCGACCACGCAGGCGTCACAGTCGACGGCGAACGCCGTGGCGGGCGGCTGGCGATGCGTTGGCCCGAGGCCGCCCGCGACCGCGCCGACGTGCGCGCGATCCTCGCCACCGCGGAGCTCGCGATCGGCCAGATCGCGGCCCAATCGCCCGCCTGGGTAAGCATCCGCAACGCGCAAGAAACGTAGCCCGGGCGAAGTTTTTCCGGTCCGCTCCGTCGAAGGGCCGTGAGACCATGACCGACTCGAGCAAGACCCCTGGAACCAACGAATTGCCGAAGGCGGACGCAGGCGGAGCGGACACCGGCGATGCCGGCCGCACGGTCCTGGTCGGCGTTCTCGGCGGCATCATTTCGGCCGCCGGATACCTCGTGTATCAGCGGCTGCCCGAAGAGCAAAAGGACCGCTTGCACCGCCAAGTGCGCGGCCTGCTGGAATCGCGGATCAACGAGATCCGCCAGAACTTCAACCTTTAGGGCAGCGACTCGGCCCCATCGTGGGGCGTTTCGGCGTGCGCCGGGCCGGCGTGCGCCGTTTCAGCATGTGCCGGCTCGGCATGCGGCGGCACGACCTCGGGCTCGTGCGGGGGCGTGTACGGCGGGGGCGCGGGCGGCTCGGAGCGATCGGCAGCCGATTCCATCTCGCGGATAAACGACTGCGACGTGTTCTGAACCTCGCGCACGATCAGCCCGACCTTGCGCGCGACCTTGGGCAGTTGTTCGGGTCCGAAGAAGATCAGGGCCGCGGCGCCGAGCATCGCCATATCCGGAATTGAGAGCATCCGGAGGGTTTCTTCCCGGCGCCGGGTAACGGCACATGCCCCGTCCCCTCACGGCGACGGCAATTTTTACGAGCCGGCGGCGCCCCTTTTTGAAGATCATCTATACCCGCGGCAATCGGACGGAGACCCTGGCCTCGATCGCCACGCTCCGCAAGATTCTCAACCGCTTCGTCGCCCACCGCGTTTTTTACGAGGTGAGCTCGCGAAACAAGCGCGGTCACGAGTTCTTTTCGGCCAAGAACGCGTTCGTCGTCGGCTCGATCGACATCGCGAACCGCGACTACCTGACGATCACGGTTTTCGACGCGCACAATCCCGCGCACTCGATCGAAATTCTCAATCCCGCAGCGATGCGCATCTACGACGATACGCTCGGCAAGGGCTTTGCGGTCTCGTTTTTGAGCGAGAGCGCGGGCATCGAATCGCGCTGTTATCTGCGCGACGAAGGCGAAGACGACGACGCGATCAAGGCCCGCTGCGAACTCGAAAAGATCACGCTGCCGCAGTTGTTCGAATATCTCGAAGAGATCCGCACGACCGACGCGATCGGCGTGAAACCGCCGGGCTAGAGCGCGTAGACGACGTCTTTGAAAACTTCGGGGTCTTTGCCGAGCAACGCGCGCACGTCGCGATCGTCTTGGGCGAACACCGTGAAGCCGAGCGCGAGATGTTTGGGCAGAAAGCGCCCGCCGTTCGCGCGCCGCGCGGAGACGTTGAAGAGCCGGAACGTGTCGCGGTTGAGCCAGCGCTGGTACTGACCGTCGCTCGAGTGGAACACGACCGTGTCGTAGCGTTGGAACGGCGGCTTTTCGCCGCGCGGCAAAGCGCCTTCGCCCAATTCGTGCACGCCGGCCGGCGCGGGCTGGCGCGCGGCCGCAACGATGCGCCCGCGTTCGAGCACGTCGGCCAGGTGTCCGCCGATCTTGGCATCGTCGATCAGCGCCAGCAAGACGTGTGACGGCGCGACGAACGTGGCGCCGTAATCGACGGCGTAGGTCACCGCGGTCCGCATGACGGTCAGCAATTCGTCCGAGAGCAGGACTTGGTCCGTATCCATTAGGACGGGTGATTCTTCCGCCGCCGCTCCAACCCCGTCGCCCGGCGCAATTCGCGCACCGCGTCACTTCGGCGGCCGGACCGCCGGTAGGCCACGCCGAGGTTGTGGTGGGCCTCCGGATAGTCCGGATCGAGCCGAATCGCCAGCTCGAACCGCGCGATCGCACCCGCGATGTCGCCGTCCTCGAGCAGCAGATTCCCGGCGTTGACGATCGCCGGCACGCACGCCTCGTGCGCGCTCAGCGCCTCGGCCAGGGCCGCGCCGGCCGCGGCCCGGTCGTCGCGGGCCAGCGCGAGCAGCGCGCGCTTGTTGAGCGCGAGGGCACGCGCCGGAGCGTCCGCCGCGGCGGCGAGCGCCTCATCGAAGGCCCGCTCGGCCTCGTCGAGCCGGCCCCGCCGCAGCGCCGCGGTCCCGCGTTCGAGCGGCCCGGCCGGCCGGGCCGGGGCGATTCGGAACAACCGCGCGAAGAAACCCATCCCCGCCATGTTGCACGTCGACGTGATCACGCTCTTCCCCGAAATGTTCGCCCCGGTCGTCGGGCTCTCGATCGTCGGCCGCGCCGTGGAACGCGGCCTGGTCGAGGTGCGGGTGCACGACCTGCTCGAGAGCATCGAGCCCGGAACGCGCGCCGACGAGCGCCCCTACGGTGGGGGGCCCGGGATGGTGCTGCGCATCGAACCGCTGGCGCGCGCGCTCGACGCGATCCTCGCCGCCGCACCGCCGGACGAACGCCGGCGGATCGTGCTGACCGCCGCGGCCGGCCGGCCGTTCGCCCACGCCGACGCCGCCGCGTTCAGCGCGCTCGACCGCCTGATCCTGATCTGCGGGCACTACGAAGGGGTCGACGAACGCCTGGCGGCGCTCTACCCGGTCGAGGAGTTCTCGCTCGGCCCGTTTGTCCTGACCGGCGGCGAGATCCCGGCGCTGGCGTTTCTCGATGCGACGGTCCGCCTCATCGACGGGGTGATTGCGGCCGAATCCCGCGACGCCGACTCCTTCGCCGCCGGCGCGGGGACGTTCGACCATCCGGCGTTCACGCGCCCGCCGGTCTTCCGGGGAGTATCCGTGCCCGAGGTCCTGCTCTCGGGCGACCACGCCAAGATCGCCGAATGGCGACGCCAGCGCTCCCGCGAGCGCGCCGCCGCCCTACGCCGCCCCTAGCGACCCCGCTTCCCCGTGCACGGCTGCCGCGTCGAGTTGGGCGTCGACAAAGGCGTACAGTTCTGCATCGACCTCGGTTGACTCGAGCAGACGGCTGCCCAGCGGCTCCCGGTCGATCCACGAGACGTCGTCGAGCGGCAGGTGCGTGACGTTATCGCGCGGTACCCGCTCGGCCGGCAAGAGATACAAACCGTGGGCTGCGCTGCGGCGGCGCAGCAGCTCGAGCGTCTCGGTCAGCCGCTCCACCGTCCCGGCCGTAAGGAATGACTGCAGCGCCTCCTTGGCGACATCGAGGCGTTCGCGTTCGTAGGCCACCTGGTCGGCGATGCTCCACGAGATGAAGCGTTCGGGGTCGCAACGGCCGCGCGTGGCATCGCACCATGGGTAGAGCGCGAGGTGGTTGGTTTGCGGGTTCTCGCGGAAAAACGAGCCCGGCGGGCGGCTCAGCAACCACGCGGCCATGTCGCGCGTCGTGTCGCCGACGGTCGTGGGCACGCCGTACGACCGGCGCTCCTGGAGCACGTAGCGCAGAATCGAGAGTGCGTGCGGCAGCGGCCGGCGCACGACCGTGAAGTAGCGCATCCGCCGGCCGTTGATTTCGGGCGGAAAGCGGCGGATCGTGTGCGCGCTGATCGCCGTGAGCCGTGGATCCTGCAGGCCCGACTGCCAGAGGCTGTCGTCGGTGAGGGCGAAGTCGGGGTAGAAGGCGCCGAAGCCGGCCAGTGCGCCGCACGCCGAAGCGCTCCGCAACCAGGCGGAGATCGACGTTCCCGCACACTTCGGGATATGGACCTGGACCAGCACGTCACCCACTACGCGCAGACTCCTCGGACTCCGGTTCCCCCGACGATACACGACGCAGCCGCCCGCTTGCCTGGGATTTTGCTTAGACGTCGCACCGCGACGGGTACCACTCGGATGCGAGGCTGAAACCCCGGCGCCTTGAATGGGTAGCGAATTCGTGATAAACTCGGCGGGTTGTCGCCGCCTCTGTGCGGCCGGACCCGCGCGCCCAATCAGAGAGCAGTCATGAACGTCATCGACCTGATCCAGAAGGAACAGGAGAAACCGTCCGTCCCCGCGTTTCGACCGGGCGATACGGTCAAAGTCTACTCGAAAGTCGTCGAAGGCGGCAAAGAACGCATCCAGATGTTCGAGGGGACCGTCACCGTCCGCAAGGGCGGCGGCTCGGCCGAATCGATCACGGTGCGCCGCATCGCCCACGGCGTCGGCGTCGAGAAATCGTTTCTGCTGCATAGCCCGCGCGTCGACCGCGTGGAAGTCTCCAAGCGCGGCATCGTGCGGCGCAGCCGGCTCTACTATTTGAGCGATAAGGTGGGTAAGGCCGCCCGCATCAAGGAAAAGAAGGTCGCGAAGTAAGCGGCAGGTGACTCCGCTCGAACTTCTCGCCCTGATCTGCCTGTTCGCCATCATTCGGGTGGCGATCAGCCTCAAACCGGCCCCCGTCGCGGCGGGCCCGGCTGCCGGCCCCACGGCCCGAACCGTCATCCGCGAATACCTCGACGCGTTCATCGTCGCGGGGCTGGTCGCACTGTTCCTGATCACGTTCGTCGTCCGGACGTTCTTCATTCCGTCGGGCTCGATGATCCCGACCTTGCAGATCCACGACGTCCTGTTGGTCAACGAGTTTCAGTACCGGTTCGCCAAACCGGCGCACGAGGATGTCGTGGTGTTTCCGCCGCCGATTCCGTCGCCCAACGATTTCATCAAACGCCTGATCGGCGCGCCCGGCGACACGCTGCGCGTTCACGACGGCATCGTCTACCGCAACGGCGTCGCGCTCAACGAACCCTACGAAGCGCAGAAGCCGAACTACGAACTCGAAATCAAGAACTACAACATCTGGGTCGACGGCGCGCCGCTCGATCCGTCACTGGCGAACGTGCCCGAACGCGAGGCGTGGAGCGCGCCCGACCGCATTCCGGCCGGCTGCTACTTCATGATGGGCGATAACCGCAACAACTCTGAAGACTCACACATCTGGGGCTTCGCGCAGCCCGACGGGACGTATCTGGCCGGCCCGCTCAAAGGACAGAAGGCCTCGTTCACGGGCCGCGCGTTCGTGATCTTCTGGCCGCTCGACCGCCTGCACACGTTATAACCTGGACCGCAAGCCGCGGGGTCGCGGGCGCAAGTGACGAATAGCATCTCGTGCTTTCGCACACGCGTCATGCCGTCCGCGTTACGGTGCAGGTCGTGGTCCTGCTCGCGATCGGGATGGCGTTCTTCTTGCGCATTCCGCAGGTCACGGGGCCTTCGATGCTGCCACGCGTGCAGCCGGGCGAACTCGTGCTGATCAACACGCTCGCTTACCGCTTCGGCCCGATCCGGCGCGGCGATATCGTCGCGTTCGCGCACGACGAAGCGACCGCGCAAACGTTCCTCAAGCGCGTCGTCGCGCTGCCCGGCGATCGCGTGCGAATCGATCGCGGAACGCTGATCGTCAACGACCGCCCGGTCGCCGAACCATACGTCTCGTTTCCGGACCGGCGCAGCATCGCAGCGGTTACCGTGCCGCCGCACGGCCTCTACGTCCTCGGCGATAATCGCGCCGAGAGTGAGGACTCGCGCGTCTGGGGCACGATCGACGAGGATGCGGTGATCGGGAAGGCGCTGCTCGGCCTCTGGCCGCCTGAAGGGTTGCACCCGTGACCGACCAGGCGCCGCCGATCCAGTGGTTTCCGGGCCACATGGTCCGCGCGATGCGGCTGCTCGAAGAGCGGCTCGCACTCGTCGACGTCGTGATCGAGATCCTCGACGCGCGCCTGCCGCTGATGAGCAGCAACCCGGAGCTCGATCGCATCGTCGGCGCGCGGCCGCGGCTCGTGATTCTCGGCCGCGAGGACCTCGCCGACCCGTTCGCAACGCGCAGATGGTTAGCGTGGTACGCTTCCCGAAACCGGCCCGCGGTCGCCGTCGACGGCCGCCTGCAGCCCAGCGTCAACCGCGCCCGGGCGGACCTCGCGCGCTTCATCGCCGGACGCGGGCCGTCGCGCGCGATCGTGATCGGTTTACCCAACACCGGCAAATCGTCGTTCATCAACGCGCTGGCCAAGCGCACCGCGACGAAAACGGAGAACAAGGCCGGCGTGACGCGCCAACTGCGCTGGATCCGGGCCAGCCCCGAACTCGAAGTGATGGACACGCCCGGCATCCTCGTGCCCAAGATTCCGACCGCCGACGCCCAGTGGATGCTGGCCATTACCGGCGCGCTGCCGCGCGAACGCTACGACCCGGAAGACGTCGTGGCGCGGTTCGCCGCATGGGCGCAAACGCACGTGCCGAAGCTCGACGTGCCGGATTTGGAACGCTTCGCGCGTACGCGCGGCTTCGTGCGCCGCGGCGACGAGATCGACGCGCACAACGCCGCGGGTGCGTACCTGCGCGCGTACGGCGAAGCGAAGTTCGGGCGCATCACCTTCGAAGACCCGCCGGAGCAAACCGAATGAGCGCGGCGGCGACGCGTAAGCGACGGAACGCCCGCGAACGCGAACAGCGGCGCCTGGTCCGGCTGCACCGTTACGAAGACGCCGCGCGCGCGGGCGGCCACCGCTTCATCGCCGGCACCGATGAAGTCGGGCGCGGACCGCTGGCCGGCCCCGTCATCGCGGCCGTGGTCGTGCTCGACGGCCCGCTCTACCTGCCCGGGCTGAACGATTCCAAGCAAGTCCGGCCCGAACTCCGCGCGGAACTCGCCGAACAGATCAAGGCGCGCTGCGCCGGCTGGGCGATCGGTTCGGCGGACGTCGAGGAAATCGACCGGCTGAACATCTACTGGGCATCGATTCTGGCGATGGAGCGCGCGATTGCGGCGGCCGGCTGTGCGATCGACTACCTGCTCACCGACGCCGTCCGGATCCGGTCGTTCGCCGGTCCCCAGGAGCCGGTCGTGAAGGGCGACGCCAAGTGCGCCAGCGTGGCCGCGGCATCGATCTTGGCCAAGGTCCACCGCGACGCGCTGCTGGTCGAGCTCGACGCACGCTTCCCGGCCTACGGTTTCGCCGAACATAAGGGATATGCGACCCCGCGGCACCTCGAAGCCCTGGCCGCCCATGGCCCCTGCGTGGCCCACCGGCGCGGCTTTTGGCGCGTCCGCGAGGCCGCGCTGCTGCTGCCGGGCCTCGCGCCGTGAACCGGCGAACACGGCTCGGACGTGATGGTGAAGACGCTGCGGTTCGACTCCTCGAAGACGCCGGATATGACGTTCTCGCGCGCAACGTCCGTTTGCCGGGGGGCGAAATCGACGTCATCGCCCGCGACCGCGACGTGATCGTATTCGTCGAGGTGAAAGCCCGCAGTTCGCGCCGGTTCGGTTCGGCCTTGGGTGCGGTCGACGCCCGCAAGCGCCGTACGTTGCGCTCCCTGGCCGCCGATTGGTTGCAGATCGCGGCGCCCGGCGCGCGCGCGCGCTTCGACGTGGTCACGGTCGAGGACGGCGGCGTCCGGCTGCATCGCGGGGCGTTCGGATGAACGAGCCCTCGCCCAAGATCCTCGGCGGCCGCTACCGCATCGAAGCCCTGATCGGGCGCGGCGGCATGTCCGACGTGTATCGCGGCAACGACACGCTGCTCGACCGCGAAGTCGCGGTGAAAATCCTCACCGATCGCAGCGAAGACCTGCGCAAGCGTTTCCTGCGCGAAGCGCAGTCGATGGCGCGGCTCAATCACGTCAATATCGTCGGCGTCTACGATGCGGCGCAGAGCGACGGCGTGTCGTACATCGTGATGGAATTGGTCGCGGGCCGGACGCTCGCTTCGATCTCGCCGACCGAGCTGACCGTCCACACGGCGTTGCGCTACATTCTCGAGGTCCTCGAAGCGCTGGCGTACGCGCACGAACACAACGTGATCCATCGCGACATCAAGCCGGCCAACGTGATGATCATGCCCGGCGGCGCGGTGAAGGTGATGGACTTCGGCCTCTCGCGACGCACGAGCGAGATGTCGAGCGTCTCGAACGCCGGCGAGATCGTCGGCACGATCGCCTATCTCTCACCGGAGCGCTTCCTCGGCAAACTCGCCGACGCGCGCAGCGACCTCTATAGCGTCGGCGTCGTGATGTACGAAGTGTTCACCGGGACCGTCCCGTTCAAGAACGAATCCGACGACCTCGTGGCCGTGATCTTCGCGCACGTCAACGAACCGCCGGCCGCGCTGCGCACGATCAATCCGGCCGTCCCCGCGCCGATCGAACGCATCGTGTTGCGGCTGCTGGAAAAGGATCCCGAACGGCGCTACGCATCGGCGCACGAGGTGATCGTCGACATCCGCACGTTGCTCGGGCTCAACTCGCCGGGCGAGGCACCGTCGAGCGCGGTCGGCATGGCCGCGGCGTTCGAAGGGTCGCGCCCCACGCCGTCGACCGGCAACACGCAGGCGGAACGCGAGGCGCGCTCGGTGCTCAACAAGACGTTCGGCAGCACCCAGCAACTTAACGAAGGGTACGCCAACACGCTGGCCGGGATGCTTGCGGCCCGCAAGCGCGACTGGAACGAGGCCAATCGCGCCTACGTCAGCGCCCTGAAGTCGTTCTCCGACGTCCGCAATTTTGTCGAACACGCGAAGACCGCGCTGAAGTATACGACGATGATCGCGGCCAAGAACGCCGAGATCGACCATCCCGACCGGACCGAGATCGAAAATGCGATCGAACTGCTGGGGCGCTCGCTGCTCGTGCTGCGCTCGCGCAACCTGACCGCCGAGGTCGACGACGGCGAACGCCTCCTGCAAGCGCTCCAACGGATGGGAGTCCGGCTCCGCTAAATGTCCGCCAAGGCAAAACCAACGCTCAGGCGGTCCGTCACGCCATGGGGTTCGTTCTCGTGGGGCTACTCCGACGTCGGCGCCGATATCTTCGTGGGACTCGGCCTCGTGCTCGGGGCTGCCGGCGGCGCGTCCAACATCGCGTTCCTCTTCGCCGGTATCGTCTACATCTGCATCGGTCTCGCCTACACCGAGCTCGCCGCTACCTACCCCGTCGCAGGCGGCGGACAGTATTTCGTCATGCGCGGCTTGGGCGATATCTTCGGCTTCATCGCCGGCTGGGCCGTGCTGCTCGATTTCACGATCGACATCACGCTCTTCGCCTGGTCGTGCATCGACTATTTGGGGCAGCTGGTGCCGGTGCTGCAACTCCAGGCGCATCCCTGGATCCACTTCCTCGCCGTGCTGGGCCTGATCGTGGGGCTGTGTACGCTCAACGTGATCGGCGTGCGCGAATCGACGACGTTTAACGGCATCGTCAGCGCGCTCGACGTGATCAGCGAGACCTCGATCCTCTTCTTCGGCTTCTTGTTCGCCTTCAATCCGGATCTGCTGATGCACACGATGCACGCGTTCTGGCCCTCGACCGACCATCTGCTGTTGGGCGTCTCGTTCGCGATCATCTCGTTCGTGGGACTCGAGTCGATCTCGCAGGCCGCGCAGGAGACGCAGCGGCCCGCCTCCGTCATACCGCGCACGTCGATCGCCCTGATCCTCACGATCCTCATCTACGCGCTGGCCTACGCGAACCTCGCGCTCGGCATGACGCCGTCGCACGCGGTTCCGCTCGACGCGCACGGCCACACGCAGCAATTCTTCCAGTATCTCGGCAACGACGACAACAACGGCAAAGCGGTCGCCGTGCTCGCCGCCAACGTGCCGTACTTCGGCGCGATCGCCGGCCTGTACGTGCCGGTGCTGGGCGCGATCCTGCTGCTGATCTCGAGCAATTCCGGCGTTTTCGGCGCCTCGCGCATCGCGTATGCGATGAGCCGCGCGCGGCTGCTGCCCTCGATCTTCGAACGCGTCGACCGGCGATTCCGCACGCCGGCCGTCTCGATCATCACGTTCTGCGCGATCGCGGTGATCGTCCTGATCTTCGCCGCGTTGCCGAGCCTCGACCCGGGGATGCAGGCCGCGTACGACCACGCCTTCCGCGGCGAAGCGGGTATCGTCGTGCTCGGCGACCTCTACGCCTTCGGCGCCGCGACCAGCTATTCGTTCGTCTTCATCGCGCTGATCGCGCTGCGCCTCAACGATCCGCTGAGCCCGCGCAAATTCCGTATCCCGCTGAACATTCCGTTCAACTACCGCGGCGAACGCGTCTATTTTCCGATCGTCGGCGTGATCGGTTTTCTCGGCATCTTCTCGATCCTGATCGACACCTTGATCACGCACGAGATCGGGCGCGTCGCGGGACCGACCTGGATCGTCTGCGGCTTCATCGGCTATCTCATCTACCGCAAGTACAAGAAGCTGCCCATCTTCGGTTCGCAGAAACGCGACTGGGACGCCCAGCAAGTCACGATCCTCAAGGACGCGGGCGAACTCGAAGCGATGGACGAGCTGCTCGAGAAGCTGCGCGCGCGCGGCCGCGGCGTCCCCGCCCCGGTGCGCACGTCATGACGCTCGGCATCGCGCGCATCCGCGCAATCCTCGGCGCGATCTTCGCGCTACTAGGCGCCGGGATCGGCGTGGAACTGCTGGCGCGCCCGGGCACCCTGAATGCGAAGATGCTGGGCCTGGCGTTTTCGGTCGTCCTGATCGGTCTGGGCGTCGTGCGCGTGCGCATGTACCTCAAGATCAAGAGCGAGCGGCAATCGTGAATACGATCGCGGTTCACCCGGCCGGAGCGATCATCGGACTCGCCGTCGTCGCGGCCGTCATCGCCACGATCTACTGGATGCTGCATCCGCCGAGCACCAAGGCCGATATCGAAGCCAAACACGCCGAAGAGGCGCTGCACAAGATGGTCGGCAGCATCATCGTCGTGTTCACCGAGGATATCCACTCCGAACACATGATGGTGCTCGCGGCGCGATTGGCACGGCGCGAACGCGCGGACCTCTTCGCCGTGTACGTGATCGAAGTTCCGCTGATCTTGCCCGAGGGTGCCGAGATGCCCGACGAGGATCGCGCCGGCTACGACATGCTCGCCACTGCGGAAGTGATCGCGCAGCACCACGACGTTCACTTGAATACCGAGGTCCTGCACGCGCGTTCGGTCAGCGCCGGCGTGCTCGATCTCGCCAAGCGCGAGAACGCGAATCTGATCGTCCTGGGCTCCTACCGCGAGGGCAAGTATTCGGGCGCCCCGCTCGGTCGCGCGATCGAGGAGATCGCGACGCGCGCGAAATGCGACGTGTTGATCGGCGTCCCGGGTCCGTACGGCGTCCTGCTCGGCGAAGATCGCCGCGACAACGAAAGCGCGCCGATCCCCTAGCGGGCGCGTCCCATCCGCTGCACGATCTCGGTGAGGATCGCCACCGACGTGCCGAAATTTACCCGCGCGAAGGTTTCCGCACCGGGGCCGAAATCGCGCCCGCGCGTGAGCGCAACGCGGCTGCGCTCGAGGAACGTCACCGACGGATCGGGGCCGAGGTCGAGTGCCGCGCAATCGAGCCAGGCTAGATAGCCGGCCTGCGGTTCGAGGTAGCGCACCTCGGGCAACGTCTCCGCCAAGAGGCGCGTGAGTAACCGCCGGTTGCCGTCGAGATATGCCAGCAGTTCGCGCAGCCACGGGCCGCCCCGCTCGAAGGCCACGATCGAGGCAAGCACGCCGAGATTGCCGGCGCGCCACGGCAGCTCCGGCGGGAGTTGTGCCAACAGCTTGCGCGTGCGATCGGTGCCGGCGACGGCGAAGGCGCACTTCAGGCCCGGCAAATTCCAGGCTTTCGAGGCCGAGCACAGCGCGACGGCGTCGCCGTCGAGCGGATCGGCGACGGTGAGGTACGGGGTAAACGTCGCGCCGGCCATCGTCAGCGGCGCGTGGATCTCGTCGGCGATCACGAGCACCCCGTAGCGCTTCGCCAACGTCGCGATCGCCGTGAGATCCGCCGGCGAAAACACTTTGCCCAACGGGTTATGCGGCGAACACAGCAGATACGCGACCGCGCCGCCGGCGAAGGCGCGTTCGAGCGCGGACAGATCGAGTTCCCAACCGCGTTCGTCGCGCCGCAGCGGCACGTCTTCGACCGTCCGTTCGACCTCGCGCACCGTGCGGAAGAACGGCGGGTAGACCGGCGAGTTCACCACGACCCGATCGCCGGGTTTGGTCAGCGCCTTCAAAATTTCGGCGATGCCGACCAGCACGTCGGGCAGCACGAACACGCCGCGCGGTTCGACCGTCCAGCCGAACCAGCCGGCGGCGAAGCCGGCGAACGCGGCGGCCACGCCGGCGCCGTTGGCGTACCCGCAATCGTCCTGCGCGATCGCCTCGCCGAGCGCCGTGCGAATGCCGGGGTCGAGCGGAAAATCCATCTCGGCGACCCAGGCCGGCAAGACGTCCGGCGGGATCATGGTCCACTTCGCGCTGCGGCGCGCGCGCAGTTGCGCGACGTCGATATCGTCGAAAACGCTCATCCGGTCCTCAGTGCGCGAAGACGCGCTTGCGAATTTCCTCAGCCATCACCGCGAGCAAGATCACGGCGCCGAGGACGATGTCTTGCGTGTACGATTCGACGTTCACCAAGTTCATCACGTTGTTCAACACGCCGATCAGCAGCGCGCCGAAGAAGGTTGCGACGACGCTGCCGCGCCCGCCCATCAGCGACGTCCCGCCGACGACGACCGCGGCGATCGACTGCAATTCGCTGCCGATCCCGGTCTGCGGCGAACCCGAAGCGAAGCGGGCCATCAACAGCATCCCCGCGATCCCGGCGCAGCCGCCCGAGATCACGTAGACGAACGTCTTAACGACGCGCACGTTGATCCCGGCCAGCCGCGCGGCCTCTTCGTTACCACCCAACGCGAGTACGTAGCGGCCGAAGCGCGTGCGGTTAAGCACGACCGCGAACACGATCACGACCGCCAGCATGACCATCACGGCCCACGGGATGCCGGGCAGTCCCAGCGGCGCGAGCAGATCGTGGAAGGCGTAGTCGGTGCCGAGCGCATCGAAGGCCGTGCTGTTGAGCGGTACCGGCTGGCCGTGCGAGAGCTTGAACGCCAGTCCGCGCGCCATCAGCATCATCGCCAAGGTCGTGATGAACGGCGGCAAGTTGAGACGCACGACGGGCAGCGCGTTGACCAGGCCCGCGCCGCAGCCGACGAGCACGCCGACGACCGTCGTTGCGATCACGAGCAGCGGCCCGTCCAGACCGCTCGCGTTGGCGAATTGCGCCATCACGACGCCCGTCAATTCGATCAACGAGCCGACCGACAGATCGATGCCGGCCGTGATGATCACGAACGTTTGCCCGACGGCCAGGATCGCGTTATACGTGATCTGACGCAGGACGTTGGTGAGGTTCCCGGCCGTGAGGAAGTCGCCGTGACTGAAGAAATCGACGACGACGACCAACGCCAAAAACGCGACCGTCGCGACGACCGCGCGCACGATGCCGTTGCGCGAACGCTTCGCGCGTCCCTGATCGGAACTCGCATCGAGCGCCGCCTTGACGTCCTGCGGTTCTGCGCTCACGCGGCGACGACTCCGGCGGCGGCCGCGATCACGCGGTCGGGCGTGGCGTCGGCGCGCGCGAACTCCGCCGCAATGCGTCCGCCGCGCACGACCAGGACGCGATGCGACATGCCCAGCACTTCGGGCAGCTCGCTCGACACCATCACGATCGCTGCCCCGCGCGCGAGCAATTGCAGCATCAACGCGTAGATCTCCGCCTTCGCGCCGACGTCGACGCCACGCGTCGGCTCGTCGAACAGAAAGACGCGCGCGTCTCCGGTCAGCCACTTCGCGAGCACGACTTTCTGCTGGTTGCCGCCTGAGAGGTTCCGCACGATCTGTTCGCTCGAGGGCGTCCGGATGCGCAATTCCGCGATCTCGCGATTCGTGATCGCGACCTCGGCCGCACGGTCGACAAAAGGGCCGCGCGAATAGGTCGCCAGATGCGCGAGTGTCGTATTCTCGCGCACGGTCATGCCGAGCACGAGCCCTTGCGCCTTGCGGTCTTCGGTAATGAATGCGATGCCGGCATCGATACCGGCGTGCGGGCTGCGGATCGTCACGTCGCGGCCGTCGATCGCGACGCTGCCGCCGCTTGCGATGTCGGCGCCGGCGATCGCGCGCACGATCTCGGTGCGCCCCGCGCCGACGAGCCCCGCGAGTCCGACGATCTCACCGGCGTGGACTTCGAATGACACGCCGTTCACGTTGCTCGCCGCCCGCAGATCGCGGACGGCGAGCCGCACCGGCGCGTCCGGCGCGACCGGCGGAAGATCGGGAAAGTGCGCTTCGAGCGCGCGCCCGACCATCAGCCGGATGAGGTCGTCCGGCGGCATGTCGGCCGCGGCGCGCGTCTCGATGCCGCGGCCGTCGCGGATCACGGTGATCCGGTCGGCGATGCGCGGCAATTCCTCGAGGCGATGCGAGATGTAAACGAACGCCACGTTCTCGGCCTTGAGCTTGCGGATCAGCGCGAAGAGCGCGTCGGTCTCGCGGTCGGTAAGCGCGGCCGTCGGTTCGTCCATCACGATCAAGCGCGCGTGGCGCACCAGCGCTTTCGCGATCTCGGTGAGTTGCTGCTCGGCGACGGAGAGTCGCCGCGCCACCCGGTCGAGCGGGAGGTTGATGCCGAGCTCGGTTAGCGCGGCGGTCGCGCGCGCGGCCGCCGCTTTGGCATCGAGAAACAGACCGCGCACGGGCTCGATCCCGAGCACGACGTTCTCGATCACGCCGAGGTCGGGCACCAGGTTGAACTCTTGATAGATCATCCCGATGCCCAGCCGTTCGGCGTCTTTGGGTCCGTCGATCGTGACGGGGTTGCCGTCGATCTCGATCGTGCCCCCATCGGCGCGATACGCGCCGGCGAGGATCTTCATCAAGGTCGATTTGCCGGCGCCGTTTTCACCGACGAGCGCGTGGACCTCGCCCGCGCGCACGTCGAAGGAAACACCGTCCAGGGCGCGCACGCCGGGGAACGACTTCGTAATCCCCGCCATGCGCAGGAGAGCCGGTGCTCCCGCCAACGCTACTTCGTGTCGGCTTTGGTGAACGTTCCGACCGCGACGGCAACCTTCTTCGGCACCGGCTTGCCGGCGAAATACGCCGCGATCGCATCGATCGTCTTGGCCCCGATTTGATCGGGGTGCTGGATCGCGTCGCCGTACATCGTGCCGGCCTTGATCGCCGCGCGCGCTTCCGGAGCCGCATCGTAGCCGACCACGGCGATCTTGCCGCTCAGGCCCGCCGCTTCGACCGCTTTGGCCGCGCCGAGCGCGGAGTCGTCGTTGATCCCGAAGATACCCTTGAGCGCCTTATGGGCCTGGAGGATGTCCTCGGTCGCCGAGGAGGCCTTGGCCCGCTCGCCGCCGCCGTCGATGTCGGCCACGATCTTCACGCCGGGGCAACCCGCAGCGAGCGCCGCTTTGAAGCCCTTCACCCGGTCTTGGACGCTGGTGACCTCGGGCTCGTCGATGATCGCGACCTCACCCGAGCCAACCGCCTTGCACATCAGCCGGCCCGCTTGCCCGCCGCCCTGGACGTTGTCGCTGGCGATATGGGAAACCACGACGCCGCGCGCCGAGCTGTTGGCGATATCGGCCGTAAAGACGGGGATAGCGGCCTTATTGGCCTCGACGATCGCCGAGCCGATCGCTTGCGAGTCGTAGGGCGTCAGCACGATCGCCGCGACCTTTTGCGAGATGAAATCTTCGACCTGACTCTGTTGCTTCGAGTTGTCGCGGCTGGCGTCGACGACGTTGACGGTGTAGCCGTACTTCTTGGCCTCGGCTTTCATGCCGGCTTCCATGTCCTGGTAGAACTGGGCCTCGCGGTTTTGGATCGAGACACCGATCGTTTTGCCGCCGTCGGCCGCAACCGGGGCCGCTGCTGACGCGAAGAGCGCCGCGCAGCTGAGGAGAGCGAGTCGTTTCATGATGTACTCCGACTTTAACTGGTGCCGTTGGGGCACCCTGCGATGAAGAAATGAGCGGTATTTGATAAGGATTCTCAAGAAGGAGGTCCTGCGACGTCTATCGCTTTTCGCACCGCCTTCGACGCGCCGCGGGACCGGCGCGTTCCTGCCGGAAGCGGCGCCGAAACGGCATGCTCTCGCGGCTTGTCCGCACGAGCGGCCGCTTCCCTTACGCGGCGCGAAACCGCCCCCGCGGCGTCCCAAATGGAACGCGAAACGCCGCATTTCCCCCGTGAGGGGCTCCATCTGGGGCGTTGGGGCGTGCGATGCCTACCACGCCTTGCGTTACCGGCGGTCTTCACCGGTGATCGGGCGCGCGTGCCCGGGCCGGCGCGCGATTGGCCGTGCCGCATCCACGGGCTCGCCCTCGATTTGCGCTAAGCGCAGCGGCCTTCGGCGTGTCGTAGGCATGGTTATCCACAAGGGTACCGCAGACGGCTGTGCACCGTGTGGAGAGCGATTCGCAGCGGCAAGCAGGCTGGCGCTTTACACTTCGCGGAAGGCCCCGTTGACGTGCCGTTTCGCACTTGCCTCGGACTCCTGACCCTTGCGTGCGCGCTCGTCCTGTGCGCCTGGGCGCCGGCGCGGGCGGACGATCGCGTCGTTCTGGTCGCGGGCTCGTCGGGGACGGCGCCCTACGACGTGTTCGATCACGTCGCTGAGATCGCGGGCTTCTACCGGGCCGAGCACCTGACCGTCGATCGCGAATACACGGCCAACCCGTATACCGCGGCCCAACTGGTCGCGACGGGCAAGGGCGACATCTGCGCGGCGACGATCGAGCCGATCCTCGCCGGCTACGATAAGGGCTTGCGCCTGCCGATGTTCCTGGCCCGCGCCGCGCGCTATACCTACGCGATGGCCGTGCCCGAGGAGAGCCCGATCCGCACGCTGGCCGATTTCAAGGGCACCGAGATCGGCGTGCCGACCCTCGGCAACGGCGCGATCCAGGCGGCTCAATCGATGCTGGCCGGCGCCGGCCTCAAGCCGGCGGACTATTCGTTCGTGCCGATCGGCCAGGGCCCGCAAGCGCTCGACGCGCTGGTGGGCAAGCGCGTCGCGGGCGTGGCGTTCCCGTTCGGTGCGATCGTGCCGTTCGACATCATGGGCCACCCGATGCGCGTCTTCCGCCACCCGACGCTCGAGGACATCTCCAACGCCGGGTACTTCGCAACGCCGCAGACGATCGCGAGTCGCGCCGACGTGCTGGCGCGTTTCTCGCGCGCGATCGTCGAGGCGGCCGTGTTCGTGCGCGAAAATCCGGACGTCTCGGCCCGCTATTTCATCGAAGGCGTCGGCAATAAGGTGACGCCGGAGGCACTGCGGACCTGGATCCTCACGTTGCGGCTCTCGCAGCGCGACCTGCTCGCCGCCGACCCGTCGAGCCGCCGGATCGGTGCGATCTCACCGACCGACATCGGCATCTTCACGGAGTTCCTCGCATCGTCGGGACAAACGAAAGAACTGGTCCCGGCAGCCGACGTGATGACGAACCGGTTCATCCCATTCGCGAACGACTTCGACCGCAAAGCGGTGATCGCGTTGGCCCGCAAAGCGCGCTGAAGGCGCCCGGCCGCGCGACGTAAAAAGGCGGCGACATGGTGTGGCGTTCGGCATTTATGCTCTGCGCGTTCGGCGCTTTTTCGTTCGTGCCGGCAACGGCGTTTGCCGACGACCTTCCGGCGGCGGCCGACCTGCTGGCGAAGGTGAAGGCGGCGACCGGTGCGCGGCCGTCGAGCTACGAGATCCACGTGCAGACCACGTCGCTCGGCGGGGTGACGCACACGACGATCTTGCACTCCGGTGACGACTACCGCGAGATCGACGACACCGGGCCGTTGCATGCTGAGGATGGACGCTTCCACAAACAAGACTGGCACCAGAACGAGAACGGCCAGACCTACCTCGAGCAGCCGATCCCCGGCGCGCAGAGTGGCAACAGCGACGAGGACGACTCGGCATTTGACCCGGCCGGTGTGACCGTCAGCCGCGTGTCGACGCCGGTTGACGCATATGTGGTGAGCCGTAAGAACGACGATGGCACGACGGAAAGAGAGTACGTCGAACCGCAGACGTACCACGAGTTTCGAGACGAAGTATTGGACGGCGGCAAAACGACCGTCCAAGTCTACGACGATTTCCGCACCGTTGGCGGCTACACGCGCAGCTGGCACTGGACGATACGAGACGGCAACGCGGACGACAATGAGGAGGGCCGGGTCGAGAGCATCGTTCCCCGGGCCGTGACGGACGCCGAACTGACGATCCCGAGTCCGCGGCGCGCCGTCGTGCAGTTCCCAGCGGACAAAACGCGAGTCGATCTACCGGCGAAGCTGATCGGCGGCATGTGGGTCGTCCAGGTTACGATCGGCGGGCGTGGGTACGATTTCTTACTCGACACCGGAGCGGCCGGGATCAGCGTCGATGAAGCGACCGCGAAACGTCTGGGCCTGAATGCCGTGACCCGTTACGTCAATACGGTCAACGCCGGTCGCTATAAGAGTTCCGTGGCCGTCGTCCCAAGCATGAGTGTCGGCGATTTGCAGATGCGCGACATCGTCGTACACACCGTGCCGAGCGTCGGCTCGCCGGACCCAAACGTGAGGCCCGTGGGACTGCTCGGATTCGATTTCATCGCCGAGCTGGCTATCCAACTCGACTACGACAACGGCCATGCCTTCGCACTGGCTGGGGGAACGAACCTCGTCGGCGGTTCGGACGCGATTACGCTCGATGTCCGGCTTGGAACGGAGACGCCCGAAACGACCCTGATACTGAACGGAGAACGTGGTGACCGCTTTACGATCGATACCGGCGCCGCCGCCGCGCTCTTCGTGAATTACGGGTTTGCGCACGATCATCCGAAGGCCGTTGTCGACCGGGGTGGCGGGAACGGCGTGGAACGCTTTCTCTCCTTCGGCGGGATCGGCGGAAAAGTCGATACGAAGCCGGCCCAGCTCGCGCTGGTTCAGCTCGGACCGGTCCATTTCACTGACTTCGTCGCCTACATCGATAAGGAGCGTACGCAGTACACGAGCGGCGCCGACGGCGTGATCGGCGCGACGCTGCTCCGTTACTTCACGGTGTGGCTGGACTACGTGCACTCGCACGTCATCTTGATCCCGAACGCCCAGGCGCACAAAGGCTACTAGCGCGTTCCCCTTGCCGCCGGGTGACCGGCGCGCAGTAGAGAGACGTGCTCTCGTGTTCGTTCGCCTGCGCGATGCACGGCGTCGATGGGTTGATCGTGCGCGTCGAGACCGATGCCTCGCCCGGCACGCCGTCGATCTCGATCATCGGGCTGCCCGATCGTTCGCTCAACGAGTCGCGCGAGCGCGTGCGTTCGGCGTTGATCAATTCGGGCTTCATGCTGCCGGCGGGCCGGCTCTTGATCAGCCTCTCGCCGGCCGACGTGCGCAAGGAAGGGCCGGCGTTCGATTTGCCGATCGCGCTCGCGCTCATTGCGACCGAGGGGCAAATCGCGGCGGCGCCGCTCGCCGATTTCGTGATGCTCGGCGAACTTGCGCTCGACGGCACCTTGCGCGCGGTTGCGGGGACGCTCCCGATGATGATCGCCGCAAAGCGGGCCGGGATCGCGCGGGCGCTCGTCCCCAGCGCGAACCGCGCGGAGGCCGCGCTCATCGACGGCGTCGAGGCCTACGCGGTCCCGACGCTGACCGATGCCGTGGCGGTCGTGCTCGGGAACGGCGCGAAGTTCCGCGTCGGACGCGCGGCGCCCGAATCCGCACCGGACGCGCGCGCGGGCGACGACGACTTTCGCGACGTGCGCGGACAACTCGTCGCCAAACGCGCGCTCGAGATCGCGGCGGCCGGCGGACATAACGTCATCCTCGTCGGTCCGCCCGGCTGCGGCAAGACGATGCTCGCGCGGCGCATGCCCTCGATCTTACCGCCGATGACCGACGATGAGTCGCTCGACGTGACGGCGGTCTACAGCATCGCGGGATTGCTCGGCTCCGATCCGCACATCGTACGCCGGCGCCCATTTCGCGCGCCGCATCACACCAGTAGCCGCATCGCGCTGATCGGCGGCGGCAGCACGCCGCGGCCGGGCGAGGTGACGCTCGCCTCGCGCGGCGTGCTCTATCTCGATGAGATCGCCGAGTTCCCGCGGTCCACGCTCGAGGTCTTGCGTCAGCCGCTTGAAGACGGCGCGGTGACGATCGCGCGCGCGGCCGGGTCGTGCACGTTTCCGGCGGCCTTCTCGCTCGTCGCGTCGATGAATCCGTGTCCGTGCGGGCAGCGCGGCGAACGCAACGCCGACTGCCGCTGCGACGACACGGCCGTCGACCGCTACCGCGCCCGCATCTCCGGTCCGCTGCTCGATCGCATCGACTTGCACGTCACCGTCGCGCGCGTCCCGTACGGCGAACTCGCGGGAACCGCAGCGAGCGAGGACTCGACCGCAATCCGCGACCGCGTCGTCGCGGCTCGTCACCGCCAGCACGCCCGTACGGGAACCCTCAACGCCGGCCTGCGCGGTGCCGACCTGCGCCTGCACGCCGCACTCGACGCCCCCTCATCCGGATTACTCGAAGGCGTGATGCAGCGCGAACGCCTGAGCGCCCGCAGCTTCGACCGTATCGTCCGCGTCGCACGCACGATCGCGGACCTCGCCGGCGCCGGCCACATCGCCCGCGACCACCTCGCGGAAGCGCTCCTCTTCCGCCGAACCTAAACCGGAGTGAAGCGCTCGAGGTAGTCGCCCTCGGCGACTTGGCGGCCGATGTCCTTGAGCAGTTGCACGTCGGCTTCGGGCGTTGCGGCCGGCGGGACGCGCAGCACGGTGTTCTGCGAGCGCGTGCGAATCGTCGCGTCGGGATCGCGCAGTACGCCCACCGGATCGCGGCCTTCGCGAACGTCGCGAATGCCGTCGCGGATCATCTGGCGCAGGCCGATCACGCCGTAGTCGGTCGGCGTCAAATTTTCCGTGGCGTGAATCGTGATCGGTCCCTGGCTCATGATCATCTCGTGATCGCCGGGCGAACGTTGCGCCTCTTCGTAGGGACGGTCCCACACCAAGGCGCGCTCGTAGAGATCCGGCTTGAGCGGGTTGCGCTTGTCGTTGAAGAGCAGGTACATGCGCTTGAGGTTGAAGTCGTCGATCGGCACGACCCACGTCGCGACGCGCGCGTACTGGGCGATGTTCTCCTTGGTCGCGTGGTGTTCGGGCGGCGGAATCAAGCCGTAGTTCGGCATGATCGTGTCGACGACGCGCACCCAGACGAGATCGCCCGCGCGCCGGCTGGCGACGTAGTACATGCCGTTCTCGGCCTGCACCCATTGCATCACCGGCACGATGCCCATCGAATCGGAGAACCCGCGCTGGACGCCGGTGATCATCGCGTGCAGATACGCGGTGTGCACGGGGTCCATGGCGTTTTCGTGCATCTGCAGCCAGTTGCACTTCGTGTACGACACGCGCTTGGGTCCGGGCTCGACCACGATGTTGGGATTCTTGTAGAGATCGAGCATCGGGAACGGCGGTTTGGACTCCGGCGGCCCCATATAGGCGAAGATCAGTTCATGAAAGATAAACAGCGGATACGCGCCCAGGCAGATCTTCCCGCCGTTGGCGAGCGGCGCGCCGGCGCCCGTTTCCAGAATCGTGCCGTCGGGTGCGTAGTGGAAGCCGTGATACGCGCAGCGGATGCCTTGATCGGAAATCACGCCGTACTCGAGCGAAGCGCCGCGATGCGCGCACCGCTGTTCGACCAGGCCGAACTCGCCCTTCGACGTCTTGAACAGCACGAGGTCTTCGCCCAATATCTTCAGCTTGAGCGGTAGATCCGTGACGTCTTCGGTGTATGCGATCGGCTGCCAATACCGGCGCAAGTACTCGCCGCCCGGCGTTCCGCGGCCCACGTGCGTGAGCTCCGCGTCTTCGTGCAACCCGCGATGCGAATTGTACGCGTTGTAGGTGTTGAGCAAGGGCGTGATCGTCGTCGTCATCGGAGGAAGTATCCTTCCTTTACGTAACCCGCAGCGTGAAGCTCGGTTGATTTTTGACGGTTTGGAGCGAGCTTCCTCGCATGATCCCATTCCCGTCTTCACAATCGGGAGGCGCAGCCGCATGGTTCGTCCGTTCATCCGCACGCTCGCCCTCTGCGCGTTCGTCGCGCTGCTGGGTTCCCCGCGTCCGGCGGCGGCGGACGATACGTTGCACGTCGTCGGCGCCAATCCGGGCGGGATCGAAGTCCTCGAGAACGTCGCCGAACACGCCGGCCTCTACAAAGCCGAGCATCTGATCGTCGACAAACAGTATGCCGGGAGCGCCTCGGGCTGCGCCCAAATCGTCGCGACCGGCAAAGCCGACGTCTGCTCGATGAGCGTCGAACCCGCGATCCTCGGCTACAGCAAAGGCCTGCGGCTGCAAGTCTTCTTCTCGCGCGTGCACGAATACGATTATTTGCTGGCCGTGCTCGACGACAGCCCGATCCGCACGCTGGCCGACTTCCGCGGCAAAGACATCGGCGAACCCAACGTCGCCTCCTCGACGGAGATCCCGGCCGACGACATGCTGCAAGGTGCCGGCGTCAAGCGCTCGGAGTACAACTACGTCGCGGTCGGCGTCGGCGGCGCGGCGCTCTCGGCGCTCACCTCGGGCAAGGTCGCCGCGCTGTCGGACTCGAGCGTCGAGATCGGCCAATTGAGCGCGGTCGGTCACGCCAAGTTCCGCCTGTTCCGCGATCCGATCCTCGACAGCATCCCGAACGTCGGCTTCGCCGCACGGCCCGACGTGATCGCGACCAAGGGCGATCTGCTCGGGCGCTTCGCGCGCGCTATCGTCAAAGCGTCGCTGCTGATCCGGATGAATCCGCAGGTCGCGGCGCGCTACGCGCTGATGGGCGAGAACGTCACGAAGTCCTTCGACCCGAACGCGCTCAAACTCGAGGCCGCCGAACTGGTCGCGCTCCAGGACGATCTCGCCGGCGCCGATCCGGCCAATCCGCGCATCGGCGCGCTCGATCTGCGCGGCATGGCTCTCTACTGCCGCTTCTTCGCCGACTCCGGCCGCACGCCGGCGCTGGTCCCCGCCGCGGCGATCGTGACCAACCAGTTCATTCCGTTCGCCAACGATTTCGACCGAAAGGCGTGGCTGGCGGAAGTCAAAAAGATGAAGTGAGGAGGAACCGCCCATGACCACGATGACGAAACCCGCCGAGCGCTCCGCCGGCGCCTACAGCGCCGAAGAATGGGCGCTGCGCGTCGACCTCGCCGCATGTTACCGCGTGTTCGATTACCTCGGCTGGACCGAGATGATCTTCAACCACATCACGATGCGGGTGCCCGGACCCGAGCACCACTTCCTGATCAATCCGTTCGGCCTGCACTACAGTGAAGTCACGGCCTCGAATCTGGTCAAGATCGACCTCGACGGAAAAATCGTCGGGCACTCCGACTACCCGGTCAATCCGGCCGGTTTCGTGATTCATAGCGCGATTCACGCCGCCGTGCCCGACGCGCTCTGCATCATCCACACGCATACCACCGCCGGCCTCGCCGTCGCATCGTCGAAGCGCGGGCTCGTCGCGAACAACTTCTACGGCGCCGCGATCATCGATAACGTCGCCTATCACGACTTCGAAGGGCCGTCGGTGCACGACGACGAGAAGCCGCGGCTCGTGAAGAGTCTGGGTACCAAGCGCGCGTTGATCCTGCGCAATCACGGCTTGCTGGTGCACGCCCCGTCGATTCCCGAAGCGTTCCGCTATCACTACCAGTTGCAGCGCGCCTGCGAAGTGCAAGTGGCGACGGCCGCGATCGACGAAGGGATCGAACTCTCGCGCGACGTGATCGACGGCTTCCGCCGCTCGCGCATGGAAGAGGGCAAGGATCTCAGCATGCAGTCGGCCGTCGTGCCGCCCGAAAAACGCGTGCGCCTGCTGTTCGACGCGATGGTTCGGCTCGTCGACAAGAAGGACACGTCCTACAAGTACTAGCTCTCGTCGTCGGGCCGCGGTGCGTTCGCGCCGCGCTTGACCACGGCTTCGCCCAAGAGTCGCAGCATCGCGACGATCTCCGCCTCGCCCTCGTTGCGAGGCGGAGTCTTTTGCGTCGCGCGGTCGGTGCGCAGCGCCGCCCGGTGGCGCGAATACAGATCGCTCGCATCGCTGCTCGAAAAACATGCCTTGAGGTGCTCGAGCACGCGCATCGGCGCGCCGTCGGACGTATGGCGCAGCCCCGCCTCGTAGCCCGCGTTCGTGCGGCTGATATCGAACACCACGTCGCGCAGCGACTCGAGTGCCGGATCGCACGAGAGCAGATACTCCCGGTTCTGCAGATCGCGCAAGACGTAGTATTCGAGCGCGCCGAAGCGTGCGATGCGCGAGATCATCACGCCGTCGAGCGGTACCGTCGCGAAGCGCATGCCGCGCTGGGCCATTTCGCGGTCGCGCGCTTCCTCGGACGGCACCTCGCCGCGTTTGACGCGCTCGTCGTACTTGGCGCGCTCGTTCATCACGCCTTGCATCTTGGCGAACGCCGCGCGAACCATCGGATCGGCGTGCAGGGCCGCGAGGCCGTCGGGCGTCTGCAGCTTTTTGCGCACGGCTTCTTCGCGTAGATAGATCGAGCGCCGCGTTTCGCGCTCCATCGCATCGAGCCGGTCGCGCCGCTTGCGCAGTAGTTCGTTGACCTCGTCGCACTCATCGGCCGCTTCAGCGGCCTTGCGGTACCAGCGCTCGACCGCATTGAACGTCATCAGCCGCTCCCAAATCGAGGGCGGGCGAACGCCCGTCTTGCGCACGCGATGGGGCAGCTTTTGCGCGTACTTTTGCGCCGCCGCGCTCGCGGCGTCTTGGCGGCTCTTGGCGAGTTCGCGCAAGTTGGAGATCTCGTCGTTGATCTCTTCGCGCCGCTTGCCGAAGGCCTCGCGCAGTTTGTTCTCGGCGTCCTGCGTGATCGAGCGGATGTAGTTGAGCTTGGCGCTCTCGTAGGCGTTGATCGCGCTCTCGTCGCGCTCGAAATCGGGCGCGGGCTGACCGTTGCCCGGCTCGTTTCGAACGTCGCTCAACGAGTGATCCTCCGCACGGACGTGCGTTTCGGCGGATCGGGCTGCACCCCCCCGCGCATCGCGGCCGTCGTTTCGCGATGGCACGCAACGCAGAGCGTTTCGAGATTATCGAGGTGGTGCAAGCAACTGAGCGTGCCGTGCGCGCCGAGCGCCGGTTCGAGGTGATTGACCTCGAGCCGGTTCGCGGACTTGCCGGCGCGCCACGCGCGCATCGCGCTGCGATACGCCGCCTCGCTTGCAAAACGGATCCGCGACGGTCGCTTGGGCGGCACGTGCCCGCACCGCCGGCACCGGTAGCGATCGCGACGTTTGGCGGCGCGGCGAGCAAGCGTCCACCAATGGTTGGCCCAGAAGGCCGTTCCGCAGCGGTCGCTGCACCAGGTCCGGCGGCGCGGCGGTAACGCCTCACCGCACCAGGCGCAGCCGCCCGGAGCGGCTCGCGAGAGCGCACACGCGGCGAGCAACGAGGCGCTCTTGGGCGTCCGCACCGGCTTACGCGCCGGCCGCGACGGCCGCCGCCAGCGCCTCGGGCCGGCCGCGGAACGCCGCCCAGCGTTCGGGGTCGTGCGCGATCTCCGCGACGAGCGCGGCGTAGACGGCGTTGACCGGCGCGATGATGCCGGCACGCCGCGCGGCCGCGGCGACGGCGCCGTTGAGCACGTCGACCTCGGTGCGTCCCTTGCCCGCGCGCAGATCGAGCAGCAACGACGGCGGCTTGCGGCCGCGCGCGCCGGCGATGCGGCCACCGAGCGCCGCACGCGCGAGAGGCAGCGGCAGTGCCGCGACACGCAGCAGGGCGCGCACGGGATAGCGCGGCAGATCGACGGCCGCGATGCCCTGCGCGCGCATCGCCGCGGCGGTCTCGCGGATCGCCCGGATCTCCAAGTCGAACGCGGCCGAGCGCACCAGCTGTTCGGGCAAGACATCCAGGATCGCGCAGCCCGCGTTCGCGATCACGTTGAGCGCGAGCTTCGACCACTTCAGCGCGCGGTAATCGGCGTAGACGCGTACCGGGAGCCCGGTCGCGCCGAACGCGGCCAAGAGCCAGTTGTGCGAACGCCCGGAGCCGACCGGGGCGAAGGCGACGCCGCCGCCGCTCGCCGCCCGCACCGCCCCGCCCGCGTCGATCTCAACCGGCACGGTGAGCGCGCACGCCACGACCGCGTCGGCGCCGAACGCGGCGGCGAGTTGTTCTTCGTTTCCCACGCCGTTCTGCGGCGTCACGATCGTCGCCGCGGAATCATCGCCCAGCGCGCGACGCAAGGTGACGATCGCGCCGGCCGTGTCGTAGGCCTTCACCGCGACGATCGCGAGGTCGGCCGCGACCGGCGCGACCGCTTCCGCATCCCGCGGGGCGTAGACGACGTCGTTGCCGATCGCGCGCAACTGCTCGCCGAAGTAGCGCCCGACGGCCCCCGCCCCGACGACGTAGACCTTCAACGCCCGCCGGCCGCTCCGGTGCTGCCGAATCCACCCGCACCGCGCTCGGTCGCGGTCAAGCCGTCCGTCTCGCCGAACGCCGCGCGCGCCACCGGCGCGAGCACAAGTTGCGCGATCCGGTCGCCGCGATTGACCGTGAACGGCTCGCGGCCGAGGTTCACCAGAATCACGCCCACCGGACCACGATAGTCGCTATCGATCGTGCCCGGCGAGTTGAGCAGCGTGATGCCGGACCGCAGCGCGAGCCCGCTGCGCGGCCGCACCTGGACTTCGTAGCCCGCCGGGACCTCCAACGCGAAGCCGGCCGGAATCAGCGCCCGGTCGCCCGGGGCGAGCACGACCGGGACCTCGACCGCGGCGCAGACGTCGGCGCCAGCGGCGCCGGCCGTCATATAGGCGGGCAACGGCAAGCCTTCCCCGCCGGCGAGCCGCACCACGCCGACCGGGACCGGCGCGTTCATTTGTTGAGCAGTTCGGCCAGCTCGGCCTGGAAACTCTCGACGTCGCGGAACGAGCGGTAGACGCTTGCGAAGCGGATGTAGGCCACCGGATCGACGGCTTTGAGCGCTTCCATGAGCTTCTCGCCGACCAGGCTCGAGGCGACCTCGCTCTCGCCGCGGGCGAACATCGAGCGCTCGAGCGCCGCCACGATCTCTTCCATTTGGGCGTCGGAGACCGGCCGCTTTTCGCAGGCCCGTCGCAGGCCGCTGAGGATCTTGTCGCGGTTATATTGCTCGCGCCGGCCGTCTTTCTTGACGACGAACAAGCGCGGCGCTTCCATCCGCTCGTAGGTGGTGAAGCGGTGCTTGCAGGCGAGACATTCGCGCCGCCGGCGGACGACGTTTTCGTCGTCGCGGGAATCGACGACGCGCGTCTCGCTCTTACGGCATGTCGGACAAATCAGGTCGCGGCTCCGGTGGCGGCATGGACCACAAGATGTAGTGGTCCACGTCTAGTATACTACGACCTGCCGGATTGCGCTTGCGCGCAATCCTTCGCGTTTGGGTTGCGCCTAGGCCGCGCTACTTGGCGGCCCCGATTTTGAACATTTTCGTACCGCACTCCGGGCACTTGCCCTCGGTTGCGGGACGCCCGTTTTTCATCTGAATTTGCGTGGCGTCTTTCATCTCACGCTTGGCTTTGCATTTCACGCAATACGCCTCGGCTGCCATGGATCTCCCCTTTGCTAGTGTCCCCGGCTGCGTTTGTGTACGCCCGGCCGGGGTTCGGGCCTCGCTATTCCGATGTGCCCCACGGATTCCTGGCCTTTCCCGAATGGTCGCCGTCGTGATCGACCGGCATGCAGGAATCCGGACGGCGCTTTCTCACCCGGGCCGAACTCGCGGGCGTGGCCGGCGAGCGCCTCGCGGGCCTGGCCCTGGCGGGCCTGTGGTGCGCGGGGGACCCGGCGGCGCTGGCCGCGCCGCTGGTCGCGATCGTCGGCACCCGGGCCCCATCCGAGGACGGACGCCGGCTGGCCCGGCGCCTTGCTTCCGAGATCGGGGCCGCCGGGGCCGGCGTCATCTCGGGCCTGGCGCTGGGGATCGACGCCGCCGCGCACGAGGGCGCGCTCGACGCCGGCGCCCGGACCGTCGGGGTCCTCGGGGGCGGCCACGACTGCTTCTTCCCGCCACGCAACGCCGAGCTTGCGCGCCGCATCGTGGCGGCCGGCGGCGCCGTGCTCTCGCCGTATGCCCCCGGCTGCCCGGCCCGGCCGTGGCAGTTCCTGGCCCGCAACGGCATCGTGGCGGCGCTTGCGAGCGGGGTGGTGGTCGTGGAGGCCGCGGCCCGCAGCGGGGCCCTCAACACCGCCTCCTGGGCGGCCGACCGCGGTGTGCCCGTGATGGCCGTTCCGGGCGACGTCGGACGGCCCAAGGTCGCCGGCTGCCTGGCCCTCATCCGCGACGGCGCGACGCTGGTGCGCGATGCGGCCGACGTCCTCGCCCAACTTGGCATCGCCGTGCCCCCGCAGCGACCGCCGGCGGCGGGACCGGCGGCGCCGAGCGAGCCGGCCGCGGGGGCGATGCTGGCGCTACTCGGCGCCGGGCCGGCCACGGCCGACGCGCTGGCCGCGGCGAGCGGCCTCAGCGCGCCGGCGGCGCTCGCGCGCCTCGGCGAACTACAGGCGGCCGGGCGCATCGAAGCCGGGCCGGACGGGCGCTGGCGGCGGTCGCCGGGCTGAGGGCGCCGAACGGGAAGGCCGATGCACCTGCGCCTGATCGCGGTGGGCAAGCTGCGCGAGCCCTACCTCATCGCGGCCGCCGAGGATTTCCGGCGCCGCCTGCGGCCCTACCACCGGCTCGAAGAGATCGAGGTCCGGGCCGGCGAGGGCAGCGACCCCGGCCGCGCGATGGCTGTCGAGAGCGAGGCGATCCTGCGCCTGCTCGCACCGAGCGACCACGTCTGGCTGCTCGAGCGGACCGGCAGCGAGTTCTCGAGCGAGGAACTCGCGGCGCGGATCGAGCGGCTCCCGATCGAGGGCATCTCGCAGCTGACGCTGATCGTCGCGGGCACGTTCGGTGCGACGCCGGCGCTCGCCGCTCGCGCGCACGTGCGCTGGTCGCTCTCACGTCTGACCTTGCTGCATGAGTGGGCGCGCGTGCTCGTGCTGGAGCAACTCTATCGCGCGGCGAAGATCGCCGCGAATGAACCCTATCATCACTAGCGCGGCACTGCTCGATCTGCCGGCGCTGGCGGAACGCTTTGCCGCGGCCGCGCGCGCGCTCTATCCCGATGCCGCACCGGAGGTCGCATTCGAGGCCCCGCGCCGCGCCGAATTCGGCGACGTTGCCACCAACGTCGCGTTTGGGCTCGCGCGCGCCGCGAAGAAACCGCCGAACGAGATCGCGCAAGCGGTGATCGAGCGCGCGCTGGCCGATGACGGCGTGCGCGCCACGGTGGCCGGCGCCACCGCGACGGCCGGCTTCATCAACCTGCGGCTCGTTCCGGAATTCTGGCAGCGCACGATCGCGACGGTGTTACGCGAGGGAGCGGACTACGGCCGCGGCGCGCCGCAGGCCGAACGCATATCGCTCGAATTCGGGAGCGCCAACCCGACGGGTCCGCTGGTCGTCGTGCAGGGCCGCACGCTCTCGATCGGCGACACGCTGGCGAAGACGCTGCGTTTCGCCGGCTACGACGTCTTCACCGAATGGATCATCAACGACGCCGGCTCGCAGATGGACACGCTGGGCCGCTCGCTCTACGCGCGCTACATGCAGCTGTGGGACGCAACGTTTCCGTTCCCCGAGAACGGGTATCCGGGCGATTATCTGGTGCCGATCGCCGCGCAGGTTCGCGCGGCCGACGGCGACCGCTGGCGCACTGCCGATGAGTCCGCGTGGCTGCCATACTTCGCGACCTTCGGCCGCGATGAGAACGTGCGCGAACAGCAAGCCGTGGCGGCACGCTTCGGCGTGTCGTTCGACCTGTGGCAGAGCGAGAAGGCACTGCACGACGCCGGCGCGATCGCGACCGGCATCGAGCGGCTGCGGACGTTCGGGCTGACCTACGAAAAGGACGGCGCGCTATGGCTGCGCACGACCGAAAGCGGCGATAACGAGGACCGCGTCGTCGTGCGTTCCGACGGCCGGCCGGCGTATTTCGCCAACGACGTCGCCTACCATTACGACAAACTGCAGCGCGGCGACCGCGTGATCGACATTCTCGGACCGGATCATCACGGCTACATCGCGCGCCTCAAGGCGCTGGCCGACGCCTACGGCCGCAGCGGCGCAATCGAGGTGTTGATCGCGCAGCAGATCACGCTCAAGCGCGGCGACGAGATCGTCTCGATGTCCAAGCGCGCCGGCGAGATCGTGACGTTGGCCGATATCATCGACGAAGTGGGCGTCGATGCGGCGCGCTTCTTCTTCGTGATGCTCTCGATCGATCAGCCGCTGACGTTCGACTTGGCGCTGGCGAAGGAGCAATCCAGCGACAATCCGGTCTACTACGTCCAGTACGGCCACGCCCGCATCGCCTCGGTCGTGCGCAAGGCCGTCGAACGCGATGCGACGCTGGTCGACGACGCGCGCCGCGGCGCGCACTTGGAGCGCTTGCGCGAACCCGGCGAAATCGGGCTGGCGCGCCGGCTGGCCGAATTCGGCGCGGTCGTGGCGGGGGTCGCGCGCAGCCGCGCGCCGCATCGTCTGCCGAAGTACGCACGCGACGTTGCGGCCGATTTCCACCAATTCTACGGTGACTGCGTGATCCTCGGCGAGGACCGCGAGCAAACCGTCGCGCGGCTGGGCCTCGCGCTCGCCACGCAAACCGTGCTCGCCAAGGCGCTCGATCTGTGCGGCGTCTCGGTCCCGGAGGCGATGTGAGCGGACGCTATCTCGAAGACTTTACCCCGGGCGAAGAGATCGTGACGGCGGGCCGCACGCTCACCGAAGAGGCGATCGTGGCGTTCGCCGCGCTCTACGATCCGCAGAGCTTTCACATCGACGCCGAGGCGGCAAAGCAGTCGCCCTACGGCGGCCTGATCGCAAGCGGCTTTCAGACGTTGGCGATCGGCTTCCGGCTGTTCATCGACACCGGCGTGATCGCGGGCACGAGCGAAGGCTCGCCCGGGATGGACGAGGTGCGCTGGTTAGCGCCGGTCCGGCCGGGCGACACGCTGCGCACGATTTTCCGCGTCACCGAAGTGCGCCCATCGGCGACCCGGCCGCACCGCGGTCTGCTCCGCGGGATGATGCACGTCGTCAATCAACACGGCACGGACGTCCTGACGGTCTCGACCACGACGTTCATTACCCGCCGTCCGGGCTGACGACCTCGCCCCGCTCGACATAGCGTTCTTCCTCGATCACCGGATCGGGCTCGGCCTGCGCGCGCAGGATCGACGGCAGCACGAAATAGGTGAACAGCACGCGCACCAGTGCCGCCGCCGGGATACCGAGAATCAGCCCCCACAGACCGAATAACTCGCCGCCCGCAAAGACCGCGAACATCACCCCGATCGGCGAGACGCCGACCGCATCGGACATCACCTTCGGCACCAACACGCTGTCGGCGATGCGGGCGAGCACGAAGATCGCGACGCTCACGTAGATCACCATCGTGGTGCCTTGCGGGATCGCGAGCGCGGCCGCGATCACCTGCGCGACGATCATCCCGAAGAACGGCACGGCATAGCCGAACGCGCACACGACCGCCACGAGCAACGCGAACGAGAAGTGCGCCGGAGCCAGCAACAGCCAGACGGCCGCGCCGACGATCCCGCACAGCAAGAGCTGACCGGCGACGAAGTGGCCGAAGATCGAGGTCACCTCGAGCAGCAGTTCGTTGGCCTTGGGCCGTCGCGACGGCGGCAGCAGCGCGATGATCCCGCCGCGCACCTCGCGGCCGCGCGAGAGCAGAAAGACCGATAGAATCAGGGCCGACGCGCCGATCAGGAACGCGTTCATCGTGCCGACGAGGATCGCGCCGATCGACGCCAGCGTCATCGAGAACACGGTGCCGACGCGCTGGCCGACCTCCGCCTCGAGCTGGCCGAACGTCGGTAGCGCGACGCGGTCGCCGAAGCGGTCGCGCACGAACGCTTCGACCTGGGAGACGCCGCTCTCCGAAGCGATCACGTAGTCGCTGGTGTGGCCGATCAGCACCAGGATCTGCGCGTAGGTGATCGGCACGATGACGAGCGCCAGGAGCACCAGCAGCCCGATCAGGACGAGGTACACGACGGCGATCGCCGCGCTGCGCGGCATGCGGCCTTCGAGCCGCTTGACGAGCGGGGCCGCCCCGAACGCGATAAATGCCGCGATCAGAAAGATCGCCAGCGTGCGCGGGATGCGCTGCGCGATCAGGACCGCGAGCGCACAGACGAGCAGTCCGGCCGCGACGATCGTAACGCGGCGCGCCAGCGTGCCGTTCACAGCGCCTTCGTCATCATACGCCGCTCGGTCGTGAATCCGGCACCGGCGTAGAGCTCGCGCGCGCCGAGATTTTCTTCGGTGACCATGAGCGAGAGGTAGGGCAGGCCGCGCCGGCGCGCCGCGGCTTCGATGCGCTCGAGCAGCGCGCGCCCGATCCCCCGGCGCCAGCACTCCGGCTCGACGGCCATGTAGGCGATGAAGGCCTGTTCGGTCAGCGTGATCTCATCGGGAAGATCGTAGAGCAGCAGCGCGAAGCCCGCCGGCCGGCCACCGGCTTCGGCGATCAGCATGTCGTGATCGCGCGCGAGCACGTACTCGACGAGCCGCTCGTACGCGCCCTCGACCAGCGGCGCCGGCGCGATGCGCTGCGAGGAGACGCTGGTCGGCGACACGCGGCGCCCCAGATCGATCACGAATCCGCGGTCGCGAGCGGTACCGGCGCGGATCGCGATGTCACTCATGCGGGAACGGGCGCGTGCCGGCGCCAGGCCGGCAAAAGCTCCTCGAGCGCGGCGACGACGGCGTGATTCTCTTCGGGCGTGCCGATCGTGATGCGCAAGAAGTCCGGCAGCCCGAGCTTGTCGCCCGAGCGCACGACGATGCCACGCCGCAGCAGATCGGTGTACGCATCTTCCGCCGCGCACGGCACGCGCAGCGCGAGAAAGTTTGCCGCCGACGGATATGCGAACAGTCCCAGCCGCGCGAACGACGCTTCGAGATAGGCCTTGCCTTCGTCGTTCATGGCGATCGTCGCGAGGCGGAACTCGTCGTCGTCGAGCGCGCCCATCGCCGCCAGCGCCGCCGGGCGCGAGACGTTAAACGGCACGCGCACGCGCTGCATCAGATCGATCATGCCCTCGTCGCCGAAGCCGTAGCCGAAGCGGATCGAGGCCAAGCCGTAGAGCTTCGACATCGTGCGCGTGACCAGCGTCCCGCGGCGCGACTTCACGAAGTCGGTCCCCTCGACGCTGCCGGCCGGCATGTATTCGCGATAGGCCTGATCGATGAACAGCAGCACGTTGGATGGCAGGGCCGTGGCGAAGCGCGCGAAGGCCTCGGCATCGACCCGCGTCGCCGTCGGGTTGTTGGGATCGCACACGATCACGGCTTTGGTCCGCGGGGTCACGGCCGCGAGCATCGCATCGAGATCGTGGACCCCGTCGCGTAGCGGCACGCGTACCGGCACCGCCCCGATTTCGATCGCGTCGGCCGGAAAGAGCGAGAACGTCGGATCGGCCATCACCACTTCGTCGCCGGCGTCGATGTAGGTGAGGAAGAACATCAGCACGATCTCGTTGCTGCCGTGGCCGAGGATCGTGTTCTCGATACGCAGGCCGTAGGGCTCGGCCAACCGCGCCCGTAGCGCCAGATGATCGTCGTCGGAATACAGGTTGGCGTCGGTGACGTGGGCCATCGCCGCGAGCGCCTTGGGCGACGAACCGCGCGGGTTCTCGTTCGACGAGAGTTTGATCACGTGCTCGACGTTGAAGCGGCGCTTGGCCTGATCGATCGTGGTCCCGGCGCTATAGGGGTGGAGGTTCCGCACGGCGGGCCGTGCGAGCGACGCGTAATCCATGGCTACGGCCACGTTCGCGCCCCGCCCGCGGCTGGCCCGTCAGCGCAAGAAGCGCGAGCCGGGCTCGGTCAACGGCTCGCCGGCGGCGCACTGCGGGCAGTCCGATGGCTCGAACGACGCGATCGGCAAATCGAGCAGCGCGAACAGCGGCGCCCCGACCTCGGCGGCGCTGCGCCGCACGACCGCACCGACCGCCGCAACCGCACCGCCTTGCGCCGTGACGACCTCGATCACTTCGCGTACGGACAACCCGGTCGTCACGACGTCCTCGACGACCAGCACGCGCTCGCCCGGATCGACGCCGAAGCCGCGCCGGAAGCGCGCTTTGCCGTCCTCTTTCTCGACGAAGATCGCACGCGTCCCGAGCTGCCGCGCGCACTCGTAGCCCAGCACGATTCCGCCGACCGCGGCCGAGACGACGCAGCGCACGTCGAGCGGCTGCATCCCCTCCAGCATCGCAGCTACGACGCGTGCGAGAAACGCCGGGTCTTCCAGCAGCCGGAACTTCTGCACGAACCGGTTCGAGTGGCGACCCGACGAGAGCCGGAAGTGTCCGTCGAGGATGGCGCCGCGTTCGCTCAGCTCCGCGAGCAGCAATTCGGGCGTCAACGCGCTCACGGCGCGCTCAGCTCGGCCAGGATCGCCTGCGCGGCGGCGGCCGGATCGCTGTCCTCAACGATCGGGCGCCCGACCACGATGTAGTCCGCGCCGGCAGCGCGCGCGTCGCGTGGAGTGGCGATGCGACGCTGATCGCCGTGCGCGCTCCCGCCCGGCCGGATGCCGGGGCACAGCGCGAGAAACGCGCCGCCGAAGAACGCTTTGAGATCGCCGACTTCCGCGACCGAGCACACGACGCCGGCGCAGCGCGCGTCACGCGCCAGCGCGGCGAGGCGAATCGCGTTCTCGCCCGGACCGCCCTGCAGCCCCAACTCGTTGAGGTCTTCGGCACCGATGCTCGTCAGAATCGTGATCGCGAGCAATTTGGGGGCCGCGATGCCGAGCTCGGCGGCACGCTCTTCGGCCGCTTCGACGGCCGCGGCGAGCATCTCGTTGCCGCCCAGCGCGTGCACGGTGAGCAAGTCGACGCCCGGCCGCACCAGCGCGCGCACGCCGGCGTGCACGGTGCGCGGAATGTCGTGCAGCTTCACGTCGAGCATGTAGCCCAAGCCGCGTTTTTCGAGCAACGCCAGCAATTCCGGGCCGTATCCGTAGAGCGCTTCGTAGCCGACTTTGAAGCGCACGTCCACACCTGCCAGCGCGTCGAGCAAGCGCTGCGCCTGGGCGAATGTCGGGACGTCGACGGCGACGATGAGGCGTGTGTCCATAGCAAGCGAGGTTGGCGACCGGCGAAACGCGCTCCCGCAATAACCTTTACGAAGAAATTGCGCTGGCCACGTGAACGCAGGTGAACGACCGAACGTTAGAGGTATAGACTGGTAACGAGCGGCTGACGCCGCATGAGAGGGGAAACGAGATGGCCGGGATTCTGGTCTTCAAGACGTTGGCCGACGCATTGCGAGCGGGCTACAGCGTATACGATCGTACAGCCGACGGCTATCTCGTGCGCACGCGCACAGCCAACGGCTGGGCAATGGCGATCGTTACCGGCCGCTAGGCCGGTCGGGCGGCGGCACGGGTCGCGCGAGTTCCTCATAGTGCGGACCCGGCGGTTGCGGCTGAGCCGATCCGTATGAACGCTGCCCCGGCGGCGGCGGCCCCGGCGGCGGGACGAACGGCCGCGGTTGCATGCGCAGCGTAAACGTCGCGCCCGAGAGCAGTGCGATAATGATCTGCGCGATGCCGACGAACATCGGAATCAAGCCGCCTAAGAGCCACGGTCCGGGATGAATCGTCGCGGAGCCGAACGGCCCGTCGCCGCTGTGATAGCCGATGAACGAGAGGCCGATCAGCAGCGCAAACCCGACCATCGCTGTCTTGATGCCGCCGTGGAGCGTGCATTGCGGCGAGTTCGGATCGTCGTCCGGCACGCCGACGTACGTCGGCGGGATCGGTGCGCCCATCGGCTGCGGACCGGGTTGGCTCCACATGCCGGCTTGATTGCGCATCGCGCGCCAGCCGCGTCCGTTGGGTGGCGGCACCATGCCGCGGCGCAGCATCTCCATGCGTTCGCGATGCCGAAGAATTCGGCTCACGATCCAGCCGCCGATGGGCAAGCCGACGACCAACAGCAACCCGACGAGCTGAACTACATTGTCATCCATGGCTTAACTTTCTCCCCGAAGGTCGATACTGCCGTTGCTGGCGTGAACGTCGAGCTTACCCTCACCCGCGCCGACGCGCACGGTGCGCGCCACCGAGTCGTCATCGTCGTCGCCGCTCGCGACGCCTGTCGCTGCGGCGGCGGCCGCCAACCCGCGAATCGTAATATCCCCGTTTGCAGCCGACGCAGTAACCGTCGTATCGGCGCCGGCCGCAAAGTGAAGCGAGACGCGGCCGTTGGAACTGGAGACGCTGCCGTCGCGCACGGCGAGCTCGGTCGCTTCGACGCGGCCGTTGCTGCTCGAGGCTTCCAGCCGTCCGGCCTTCACGCGGTGCAGCACGACGCGGCCGTTGGCCGAGGACGCACGCAAGGTCGCACAATCGGCGTCGCTGACTTCGACGTGGCCGTCGGAGCTGTTCGCAGTCAACTCACCGCGAAAGTCGCTGATCGTAATGCCGCCGTTCGGGCTGTCGAACGACGCATCGGCACGCAGCCCGCTGGCCGCGATGTCGCCGGCTTCTTCGACGATCACGCGCGTCTGCGGCGGCACCGTGACGTGCACGTTACGCTCGTCCATGTACATCGACGCCGAGCTGTCGCGATTGGCGGCCAGGATGCGGATCGTGCCGCCCTCATCGCGAGCCGAGATCTGTCCGGAGGAGTTGAACTCGCTGCCCGGCACCACGCTGACCGCGACTTGCAGCCCCGGCCGCGTCTCGATCGTGAGGTCGGCGTGTCCGATGTCGATGGTCACCGCCGGGCTCGGTCCGGTGACGAAGGTCCACGACGGGGCGGCGTTCGCGCCCTGAGCGGATGCGCTCGGAAAACCGGGCCAAAGCGATGGTCCGCCGCCCCGGACGGCGCCGATCATCCCGACGAGGAGGGCGACTTCGATGCCGATCAGGACGGCAATGAGCGTCTGGCGTGGAACCATGCCCCATGTACGGACCGGCTCGCCACCGTGTTTCACCGGGCCCGAAACCCCGGCGGGCCTCGCGCGTACATGGCGCAGATGGGAGTCGCACTGGTGGCCGAAGCGCCGGCGGTTGAGTCCGAGGCGGTCGCAGAGCTGTCCGACGACGGCTTGATCGCCTATGCGCTCGCCGGCCGGGGCGACTGCTTCGGGCTGCTCGTGCAACGCTACGAACGGGCGGTCTACCATCTGGCCTACCGGACCCTACGCGACGTCGAAGACGCCCGCGACGCGTGCCAGGAAGCCTGGATCAAGGCCTACCGTGCCCTCTCATCGTTCCGGCCCGGCGCCAAATTCGCGACCTGGATCTTCACGATCTGCTATCGCGTCTGCTGCGACCGGCTCGCCAAGCGCAAGCGTTTCAGCGGCGAGGAACCGCCCGACGTCGCCGATCCGGCGGCGGGGCCCGACCGGGTGTACGAGTCAGCCGAAGAGGCGACCCGGTTGCGGGCCGCGATCGAGGCCCTGCCGGAAAAGTATCGGGTGGTCGTCACCCTCTTCCACCTGCAAGGCAAACAATACGAAGAGATCGCCGCGGTGCTGGGCCTGCCGCTGGGTACGGTGAAAACGCATCTCTTCCGGGCGAAAGACCTGTTACGACAAGCACTGGGCCCCGAAGCCCGACGGAGTACGCCATGACCGACGACGAACTGGACCGAGCGCTGTTTGCGCTTCCGCTTGAGGAGCCGCCGGCCGATCTCTACGGTTCGATCATGGCGGCGACGGTCTGGCGCTCCGCGCCCGCGTTCCGGACCTGGGAATTGTGGCTGGCCGCCGGCGCGTTCGCGGTCGTGGCTTGGCTGACGGCGTGGATGCTCGCATCATCGCCCGGAGCGCTCGACCGGCTCGGGCATGCCCTCATCGTCACCGCGCACGGGCTGGGCCTGTTTTCCCGCAGCACGTACGTCTGGACCGGGATCGGCCTCTCGTCGGTGTGGTGGATTTCTAGCCTGTCCTTCATGCCGGTGCGGCGCGTCCCCGTGTATAACCGGTAGGTCAGCAAGTCAATCACTCGCAGGGAGCGCCCTTGAGCAGCCCGACCCCCGCTACCGATCGCGCCTACAAAATTCTGATCGTGGAAGACGACGCCCAGATTCTGCGCGTCCTCGAGCTCGAGCTCAAGCACGAGGGGTATGAGGTCGAAACTGCGCGCGACGGCTTGGCCGGCCTCGAGCGCGCGCTCAAGGAGCCCGATCTCGTCGTGCTCGACCTGATGCTGCCCAAACTCGACGGGATGGAAGTCTGCGCGCGCATCCGGGCCAAGAGCACCGTCCCGATCATCATGCTGACCGCGAAGGATCGCATTCCCGACCGCGTCGCCGGGCTCGATCACGGCGCCGACGACTACCTGACGAAGCCGTTCTCAATCGAAGAGTTGCTGGCGCGCATCCGGGCCCGCCTGCGCGACCGCAACCCGCACGAGAACGTTCTCGCAGCCAAAGACCTCACGATGGACCGCGACCGCCACGAAGTGCGCCGCGCCGGCCAGGACGTCACGTTGACGGCCAAAGAGTACGCGCTGCTCGAGTACCTGTTGCTGCACCGCAATAAAGTGCACACGCGCGACGAGTTGTTCAACGGCGTGTGGGGCAGCGATTTCCTCGGCGACTCCAATCTGATCGACGTCTACATCCGCTACCTGCGCGGCAAGATCGACGACGGGCACGACGACAAACTCATCCAAACGGTCCGCGGCGTCGGCTACGCCCTCAAAGACTCCTGACGTCACTGCGGACGCGCATCGCCGCGTCCTACGCCCTGCTGATCATCGTCATCATCGCGCTCGGTGCGGTCGCGATCGGTTTCGCGTTTCGTTCGCTACTGGTCGATCAGGCCGAAGCCGGGATCGGCGCCACTGCCGATGAGATCGCGCGCGTCGTCGAATCGACCAACGCGCTCGGATTCTACGATCCGGCGACCGTGCTCGACAGCCTGACGAACAAAGAACAACTCGACCACTGGGCGTCGATCACGCAGTACGTCCAGATCGACAACCCGCAGGGCTACCCGATCGGCAAGAGTTCGAACATGGGCGATTTGCGGCTGGGCGCGATCCCGCCCGGCGTGACGACGCGTTTCACGTTCGCTCGCGATACCGACGGCGCGGCGCTGATCGTGCTCGACCGGGTGCTCGCGCGCGACGGGCATCCGGTCGTCGTCGCACACGTCGCCCAGCGCCTCGACATCATCGACCGCGAAACGCGGCGCGCGCAGACGATCCTGATCTGGGCTGCCGTGGTGGCGTGCCTGGCCGTCGTGCTGGCCTCGATTTGGATCGCCGTCGGCCTCGTCGACCCGATCGTACGTCTGACGTCGGCGATGGACGAGATCGGCTCGGAGCGGCTCGACCGGCGTTTGCGCTGGCGGCGCAACGACGAGATCGGGCGGCTCGCGGCGACGTTCGATGCGATGCTCGACCGGTTGCAAGGCGCGTTCGCGCGCGAGCGGCAATTCATCTCCGATGCCTCGCACGAATTCAAGACGCCGCTGACCGTCATCAACGCCAACGCGCAGTTGATCCGGCGCTGGGGCGAGAGCGATCCGGCCGTGACCAACGAGAGTCTCAACGCCATCGTCGACGAGTCGGCACGCCTGGCCGAGATGGTCGGCGGGATGCTGACCCTGGCCAAGGCCGACTCGGGCGATCAGATCCCGCGCGAACCGCTCGCGCTCAACCCGATCGTCGCCGACGTCGTCGTGCACGCGCGCGAACGGGCCGCGCACAAGGGGCTCGCGCTGCGGGCCGAATTCGATCCGCAACCGGCCTTCGTGCTCGGCGACGTCCCGCTGATCCGCCAACTCGTCGCCAACCTGATCGACAACGCGATCAAGTTCACCGAGGCGGGCGAGGTCGTCGCGTCCGTCCGCCACGCGCCCGGCACCGTGAGCGTGGCGATCAGCGACACCGGCCCCGGCATCTCGACGGAAACCGCCGAGCGGCTCTTCGACCGCTTTTTTCGCGGCGACCCCTCGCACTCGCGAACGATCGAGGGCACCGGGCTGGGCCTGGCGATCGTGCGCAGCATCGCCCGCGTCCACGGCGGCACCGTCGCGGCACGCCCGCGGCCCGAAGGCGGCTCGGTGTTCGAGGTGACGTTTCCGGCGATCGAGATGCCGGCCGGTGACCCGCTCCTCACCGAAAATCAATGATCCGGATCACGCTCACGCGCTATTATCGGGGGATGGCCGCCGTCCGCGTGCGCCTGCGGCTCGTCGCCGCGGCGCTCGTCCTCCTCGCCGGGTTTCTTCTGCCTGCCCCCGCACCCGCGGCTTCGAGTTCGTTTACCATCGGCGATCAGGCGGTGGTCCAGGTCTGGGCCGGCAACCGTTCGACCGTTGCGATCCGCGCCTGGGACCGCCCGAACGTGCAAATCGACACCGACGACGAAAACGTCCAGGTGCTGCGCCGGCCGCTTGAATTCGGCACGCCGCAAAATCCGCTCTCGGTCGCGATCCCGCCGGTCAACATCGTCGTGCGCGATCCGTTCGGCGGCACGAACGGTCCGGGCACGCTGCCGCCCGAGGAGTTTCCCTACGCCTCGGACTTCCGCGCCGGCGTGCACGACGCGCTACGCGTGGTTACGGGAGCCGGCGCGCACGTCAGCGTGATGGTTCCCGCATCGACGGCGATCCTCGATGCGCGCGTGCGCGGTTCGGGCATCCTCACCATCGACGACTATCACGGCGGCACGCTGTTCGTCGGCACCGGCGGCGGCAACGTCCGGCTCACCGACATCACGAGCGCGGCCTTCATCCAGGTACTGAACGGCCGCGTCGACGTGCGCGATTCGAGCTTCGACCGGCTGCGCGCGCGCGGCAACACCGCGGGCTTCCTGTTCGATCACACCCGCGCCCGGCAGATCGAGGTCACGACGGTCTCAGGTCCGGTCGTCTACGACGACGGCGCCTTCGACGCCGGACTCGCCCGGTTCGAGTCGACCAGCGGCTCGATCGCGATCGGCGTGGCGACGAGCGCGCAGATCGAAGCGCGCTCGGGCGACGGCCGCGTGTTCAGTCTCTGGGACCGCAGGCCCCCGCTCGATCAGCGTGCCGACAATGCGGCGAGCGTCGCGGTCAACGGCGGCGGACCGGTCGTCAACGCGGTCAGCATGCACGGCAACGTCTACCTCTACGACGGCACGCTCGCAACGCGTCGCACGGTCCCACCCGAATGGCAACCGATCGTCAGCGCCACGCGCCCCCGCGAGCTCCCCGGCCCCGCCGCCTTCCAACGCTTCCAACGCTTCCGCGACTTCCGCAACTAGCGCACCCGCGCAGCGCTAGGCTTCGAGCAGCTCTTTTCCGAGCGCGAGGATTGCTTCGAGGGTCGTGTCGAGGTCGGATTGGGTGGTGCGGTGGTTCATGATGTTGAGGCGGATGGCGAGTTTGCCGGCGGTGCGGGTTGTGGAGGGGACGGCGATGCCGCGCTCTTGGAGTTCGATCACGATGCGGGCGTTGAACTCATCGACGATGCGTTCGTAGACTTCGTCGATGAGGTCGTCCGCGCGCGGCGGCAGGTAGCGGAAGCAGACGATGTTCAGCGCGACCGGCGCGAGCAGCTCGAGGGTGGGCGTCCTCGCGATGCGCGCGCCGAGGGCACTTGCGAGCGCGCACTGCTGCGCGATGAGGTCGCCGATGCGGTCGAGGCCGAACGTCTTCATCGTGAACCACACGCCGAGCGCGCGGAAGCCGCGCGAGAGCTCGGGGCCGTAGTCCGTGAACCACGGCTCGCCGCCGGCGGTACCGCGCGTCGCGCGCGCCAGATACGGTGCGTGATCGGCGAACGTGGCGGCGTGCAGGTCGCCGTCGCGCACGAGTACGGCGCCGGCGTCATACGGGACGTGCAGCCATTTGTGCAGATCGAAGGCCAGCGAATCGGCACGTTCGATGCCGGCGACGCGTTCGCGCAGTTCGGGCGCAAGTTGCGCGAGCGCGCCGAAGGCGCCGTCGACGTGGAACCACAGACCCTCTTCGCGCGCGACATCGGCGAAGGCGGCGAGATCGTCGATCGCGCCGGTGCTCGCGCTGCCGGCGGTCGCGATGAGAATGAACGGCGTTTTCCCGGCTGCCCGGTCGGCAGCGATGAGGGCGCGCATCACCGAGATCCGCACGTCCGTCGGGCCGGTACTTGGGAGTGCGCGCAACGCGGAGCGGCCGAGGCCGGCCAAATCGAAGGCGCGGGCGAGCGAGCCGTGCGCTTCGCTCGACGTGTACCCCGTCAGGTGCGTTCCGGCCGGCACGCCGTCGGTGCGCACCGCGGTGCCGAGGGCCGCTCGTCGCGCGACGAGCACGCCGATCAGGTTCGCCATCGACGTGCCGGTCGTGAGGATGCCGCTCGCCGTTGCCGGGAAGCCGAGCACGTCGCACCACCAGCGGATAACGCGCCGCTCGACCTCGACCGCCGCATGATCGCGGCCGCCGACGTTGGCATTCAGGCCGGCCGCTAAGAGCGCCGCGACGATCCCGGCCGGCGTCCCGGCGCCATGCACCCAGCCGAAGAAACGCGGGTGCCGGTTGTCGACCGCATACGGCGCGACGCGCTCGGCGAACTCCGCGTACACGGCAGCCGGGTCCGACGGTCCGTGCGGCAGCGGATCGGCGGCGATCGCGGCGCGCGTGGCAGCGGGAATCTCGCGCCACGGCGGACGCTCGCGAATGCCCGCCACGGCATCGAGCGTTTCGTCGAGCGCGCGATGCGCGAGCGCGCGAAACGCGTCCCAATCAACCGGGTCGAGGGTACCGTCGTCGCTCACAACAGAAACTTGCGCACCATCGCGACGTCGAGCTTGAACGTATGCTGCGGCAACACCGCTTCCACGCGGTAGCCGCAAGCGGTGAAGAAATCGAGCTGCGGCGAGGCGTTCATCACGCCCGCGCTGACCTTATGGCAGTTATAGTAGTTCGCGATCTCCTCGCAGCGCGTCAGCAGCGCGCGGCCGATCCCCGCGCGCCGATGTCCGGGCAACACGTAGAGTGCCTCGACATGCGCGAGCGACGCCGCGATGCGCAGGTTGAGCGCGCCGGCGATCGTACCATCGACGCTGGCCGTAATATCGTGCGTTTGCTCGTGCCAGACGACCTTAAACGCCCAGGCCTCGCTGCGCCACGCGCGGTCGTTGGCTTGCCAAAACGCTGCGGCGTCGCCGGGCTTGGCAACGGCGATCTCAAGCGACGGCGTCATACGTCCAACCGTCGTGCGCCGCGTAGACGCGAATGCCGAGTTCGTCTTCGGCCTCGTGCGCGAGCCGGCGCGGATCGCGCTCGAGCATTTTGGTGCCGAAGTGCGTCATGATCGCCGCACCCGGACGGATGCCCGCGATGAGTTGCTTGGCCTGCTCGAACGTGATGTGGTCGACGTCGAGCGAATCCGCGTAGCGCAGCACGTTGATCACGAGCACGTCGGGCTTGTGGGCGCGATAGTCGTCGATCAGTTCATCGAAATAACGCGTGCACGGCAGATACGATACGGTCGTTCCGTCGTAGCGGAAATGCATGCCATAGGTCTCGACCGGATGCCGGTGGCGGATCGAGGCGCGCAGTTCGACCTCGTTGACCCGGTAGGGGCCGCCGCGTTCGTCGATCTGATAGTGCTGCGGCACGAACCGGCGCGCGTAGGGCAAGAGGATCGAATCGTTGGTCCAGGCGTCGCGCGGGGCGAACAGCGCGCCGCGCGGCCGCCAGCCGCCCTGCGCCATCGCCTCGATCATCGCGTTGACGTCGCCCGCATGATCGAGGTGCTTGTGGGAGAGCACGATCGCATCGAGTTCGTCCGGATGCTGCGGCGGCACCGACGAGAGGGCGCGCACGAGCGCACCCGGACCGGGATCGACGTGAATCTGGGTCGAGCCGAAGCGCATCCAGATGCCGCCCGACGCCCGGATCTGCCGTGCGACGACGTAGCGCGCGCCGCCGGTGCCCAGAAAGCGAATCGAGATGCTCATTGTCCGGTCAATCCGTGATAGAGATGAAAAAACTTCTCAAGCGAGGCCCGGTACTCGCCGAGCGCGTCGCTCCAGGCCAAGAGCGCGGTGCTTCCTGCGTCCGTCAACTCGTAGACGCGGCGCGCCGGACCGGGATCGGCGGCGGCCCAATGGGAGCGGATCAAGCCGCCCGCTTCGAGCTGATGCAAGGTCCGGTAGAGCGCGCCGTGATCGCAGGCGATCCCGAACTCATCGCGGAGTTCTTTCATGATCTCGTAGCCATGCAAGTGCGAGCGACGCAGGAGCACGAGCAACCAAGCGACGAGGAAGTTCTTCGGCGTGGCGCGAGGCGGCAGGCCGTGGTCGGCGATCGCTTTCACGTGCAGGCTTGGGGGGTTCTGTCGAGGTGCCGGAACTCCTCACCCGGCGCGCGGGTCCCCACGGTGGTGACGACGACGACCACGGGACGGAGCGGCCAGGTGTGGCTGCTGATCATGCTCGGCGCGCTGATGATGCTGCCGCCGCTCTCGATCGATATCAGCCTGCCGGGCCTGCCGCGCATCGCCCACGCACTCGGCGCACCGCCGGCGCTACTGCAGTGGACGCTCTCGGCCTTCGTCCTCGCGTTCGGGCTCGGCCAACTCGTGCTGGGCCCGCTCTCCGACCGCATCGGCCGCCGCCCGGTCGTGCTCGGCGGACTGCTGCTCTTCACTGCGGCCGGGATCGGTTGCTCGTTCGCCGCCGACGCGCGCATCCTCGTCGCGTTGCGGCTGTTCCAAGGCATCGGTGCGTGCGCGGGAACCGTCTGCGCGCGCGCCATCGCGCAAGACCTCTCGCACGATCGCGCCGGCGCGACGTTCCGGCAGGCGGTGCTGCAAGCGGTGAACAGCCTCGCGCCGATCCTCGCGCCGTTGCTCGGCGCGCTGATCCTCATCATCTTGGAATGGCGCTGGCTCTACGGACTGCTGGCGATCGTCGGCGCGGTGCTGACCGCATTGGTCGCCGTCTATCTGCCCGAGACCTCGCCGCGCGTCGCCGGCGAATTCGGCGCGGCCTATGCGCGCGTGCTGCGCTTACCGCGCACCGCGGGTCTCACGTTGCTGATCGCCGCGTCGTTTTTCGGCTACTTCTCGCTGATCACCGGGTCGCCGTTCGCGCTGATCGAGCAACTGCACGTTTCGAGCACGTGGTTCGCCGTCGCGTTCGCCGTCAACGCGTGCGCGTTTCTGATCGGCGCGACGATCACCGGACGGCTGGCGCGCAAAATCGATCCCGAATGGTTGCTGCTGACGGGCGTCGGGGTCATCGTCGCCGCGGGCGGGCTGATCTTCGCAATCGACCGCTACGCGCCGTCGGTGCCGGGCTTCGTGGTGACGTGGGCGCTGCTCGCGCTGGGCATCGCGCTCGCGTTGCCGGGCGCATTTGCCGCGCTGCTCGGCGGCGCGAAGCGCGACGCGGGCCTGGCGGCCGGCGTAGCCGGTGCGGGGCAGTTTCTCGCCGGCGCGCTGGGCAGCGCGCTCAGCGGGGCCCTGGGCGGAACGCCGACCAGCACGCTGGGGCTGCTGGCGGCGATCGGCGCGGCCGGGACCGCGGCCGGCTACCTGCTCTCGCGGCCGCCGTTAGGTCAGCAGCGGCAGTTGCGGGAAGTCCCCGCCGAGGAGACCTGACGCCGGGCGCTTGAGCCACTTCTCGATCACGGTCGCGTAGAGGCTGCGGAAGTCGGTCGTGAAGCGCAGGTTGCCGTTGTCCAGATCGTCGAGCGAGGGATGCGCGCCGTAGAGCCCGCCGGCGACCGGTCCGATCACGAAGGCCGGCGCGGCGGTGCCGTGATCGGTGCCGCGGCTGGCATTTTCGCCCACCCGGCGACCGAACTCGCTGAACGTCATCGTCAGCACGCGACCGTCGTTGCCGTGCGCGGCGAGATCGGTGTAGAACGCCGACATCGCGTTCGCGAAGTCGGCCAGCAAGCGGTCCTGCGTCGCTTTCTGGAACGTGTGCGTGTCGAACGAGCCCAGCTGGACGTAGATCACGCGCGTGCCGATTTTCGTGCCCACGATCTGCGCCGCGAGCGCCAGGCTGCGGCCGATCGGCGTGCCCGGATACGTCGCCGCCGGGACGTAGCCCGCGACGAGGTGCGGCAATTCTTCGGCGCCACGCTGGGCGTGGTCTTCGATCTGCGCCACCTGCGCGAGGTACGGGGAGCGGAACGGGAGATCGTCGTCGTCGACGACGTCGTGGAAGGCTGCGCGGCCGACCGTTTTGCTGCGATCGCTCTGCAAGCCGTAGCCGTCGAGTTGCGCGATCGCGGCGACGTCGGTGCGCTCGGAGATCAGCGCTTCGGGCAGCACGTCGGCGATCGCGATCGCGTTGAAGAGGTTCTCGCTCGGCAATTTCGCGGCGTCGAGGTAGCGCCCGAGCCAGCCGGTCGATGCGTAGGTCTTGGGCGCGGCGGTCTGCCAGATCTCGGTCGAGCGGAAGTGCGAGAAATCGGGCTGCGGATAGCCGACGCCCTGCACGATCGCGACGCGACCCTGATCGTACATCGCCTTGAGCGGCGCGAGCGCGGGGTTGAGCCCGACGGTCGCATCGATACGTAGCACGTCGTTTTGCGACACGGCCAAGGTCGGCCGGTATTTGTAGTACGCGGGCATCCCGAACGGCACGACCGTATTGAGGCCGTCGTTGCCGCCTTGAAGATTCACGACGACGAGCACGCGATCGTCGCCCGGCGCGAGCGCCGACTGCGCGAGCGCGCGCGAGAAGAATCCGCCGGTCGAGCCGACCAGCGCGAGACCGCTCGCGGAGCCGAGGAGAAATGCGTTGCGTTTCATGCGAGTTGGTATCCCGGCATCGCCATCGTGAGGTAGGTCGCACCGCGCACGCGCTCTTGCGTGTTCTCGTAGGAGAGCGCGGCGAGCGCGCTGACGCCGGTGCCGGCCAAATAATCGGTGAGTTTCGCGCTCGCCGCCGGCGAGACGTCGCCTTGCAGAATCGTCGCCGCCAGCGCGCGCGTCACGGCTGCGGGGTCCATCGAGCCGAGCACGGGCTGCAGCCAGGCCGCGCTGCCGATCTTGGCCGAAAGGCCGGCCGCGAAGTTTTCGCGCGTGAGCATCGTTTGGCTGTTGAGCCACGCGGCGCCGCCGTCCCAGCCCTTGACGTTGGGCGGGTAGAACAGCACCTGGCCCATGCGCCGCAAGGCGCCCAAGGTCGGCTGGTCGACGGTCGTCAGACCGAAGAGCTGGTAGGCGCCGACGACGAACTGCACCGGGCTCTTCACCAGCGCGCGGTAGGCGCGATCGCTGTAGAAGAGATTGCTGCGCAAGAGATTCGCCAGCACCGGTTGCAGCGTGTAGTCGTTGCGGCGAATTTGCTCCGCGACGGCGTCGATCAGCGCCGGTTCGGGATCGCTGTAGACGAAGAACGCGAGCAATTCGCGGGCGAACAACCGGGCCGCGGCCGGCTGCGTGAAGATGATCTTGACGATGTCCGTTCCGGTGAACGCGCCGGTCTGGCCGAGGAACGTCTTGAGCCCGTCGTCGTGGCGCCCCGGGAAGACCGTGAACGCGTCCTCGGCGTCGAGTCCCCAGCCGGTGAACGAGCGCGCCGATTCGCGCACGTCCGCCTCGGTGTAGTTGCCGATGCCGAGCGTGAAGAGTTCCATCAATTCGCGGGCGTAGTTTTCGTTAGGGTGGGCTTTGTTGTTCTGCGCGTTGTCGAGGTAGCGCAGCATCGCGGGGTCCTGCGAGACGTGCTGCGTCAGCTCGCGCACGTTGCCGAGCGCGTACGTCCGGAAGAGGTTGTTCTGATCGGCCAGCGCTTGCGCCGGGATGCCCTTGTCGTACGCGCTGGTGAAGTGGCCGTGCCAGAACAGCGTCATCTTCTCTTGCAGCTGCGCGGGCGAAGCGATCATACGCTCGAGGAACCAACTCTGCAGCAAGGCGGCGTTCTCGCGCCGGGCCTTGTTGAGATCCTGGCGCACTTGTTGCAGGGCGGGGTCGGGCGCGGACGACGGGTCCGCAGCGCGCGCTTTCGCCTCGGCCGCGAAGGCTTCGCGTTGCGGGCGCGTGAGCGTGTCGGGATAGAGCGACGGTTGCGCCGGCAGCGCCGAGGTGTCGGCAAAGTTCACGAACGCGTCGACGGCGGCGTGCAGGCCGGCGGCCGTGGCGCGCGCGACGTCGTCGGGCGAACCGCCGAAGCCCGCCCGGCGGTAGAGGTGCGCGGCCTGCCGCACGCCCCAGGGGCCGTCGTAAGGGCGCAGCGCCCAGGCGGGGTCGAGGCGGCCCGGCGGACGGTAGGTCGCGAGCGGGTCCGTGAGAGGTGCGGTAGTGGGGGCCGACATGGGCACCATCATACCGCCGCCCGGGCTTTGCGTCTTGCCTTCGAGCCGGATTCTAACCGCCTTCACATGCGCCGTTCAGACGGGCGTGTAGGCGGGCTCCGACAAGAACGCGCGCAGCCAATGCCACAGCAGCTGCCGGTTCTTGCTCCAAACCAGCGAATGCGCGGTCGCCGGCAGCACGATGAACTGCTTCTCGACGCCCGTCAGCTTACGGTAGAACTCGAGCAAGTCGTCGGGCGAGGCGATGCCGTCGTACTCGCCGGTGATCAGCATGACCGGTCCGCGCAGTTGCTCGGGTTCGACGATCGGCAAGTTCTCGATCATGTCGACGTACGTTCCCGTCGGCACCTCTTCGCCGAACGTCAACTCGATCGCGCCGACGGCAGCCGGCACGCCGGGCTCGGACGTGCCGGGCTTGTCGCGCGAGAAGATGCTGTCGATCATCGCTTGATCGCGCTTGCGCCGCGGGCTCGCCTTGAAGCGCTCGAGATCGAGCGCGCGTTTGGCCAGGGTCGGCGAACCTTTGCCGGTGTACGTGTAGCCGCCGAGCACGAGCCGGTCGACGCGCTCGGGATGCTGCGCGGCGAAGAGCGCGGCACGCAGCGCGCCGGAGGATTCGCCGAAGAGGTGCGCGCGCGTTGCCCCCGTCTCGCGTTCGATCAGCGCGAGCACGGCCGCAATATCCGCCGCGCCGCTCGCGATGTCGGAGTTCCCGGCCGTGCGCGCGGAACGGCCGTAGTTTTCGCAGTCGAACGACCAAACGTCGAAGCCGTAGCCCGCAAAGACGTTCATCAGCGAATACTCGCCCGCGCCCGGCACCGTGAGATCGTAGGTCGGTTGCGCCGAGTTCGACGAGCCGTGGACGAGCACGAGCACCGGCAGCGCGATCTCGCCCGGCTGCGGCGCGACCGAACGCTTGCGGTACAGGGCCAGTTCGACCGTCCCTTTGTGCGCGCTATAGCTCTGACTCCACATGCGACGATTCTGCCGGACGCAGGGCGGAGAACCCTTGCGCGCGCCGGAAGCGGGATCGAGTGGAACGACCGGATGCCGGCGCCGCCATGCGCGCGCTCGTCGACGATCTGCGACTGCGGCTCGCGCGCGTACGCGACGGCGGCGGCAGCGCGGCCGTGGCGCGTCATCGCAAGCGCGGCAAGCTGACGGCGCGCGAGCGCATCGACCGGCTGGTCGATCCCGGCGGGCCGTTTCTCGAGTTCTCGGCGCTCGCGGCGAACGGTATGTACGGCGACGACGCACCGTCGGCCGGCATCGTCACCGGCATCGGCCCGGTGAGCGGCACGCCGTGCGTCATCATCGCCAACGACGCCACCGTCAAGGGCGGCACGTACTACCCGATGACGGTGAAGAAACACCTGCGCGCGCAGGAGATTGCGGCGCAAAACCACCTGCCGTGCATCTACCTGGTCGATTCGGGCGGCGCATTTCTGCCGCTGCAGGCCGAGGTATTCCCCGACCGCGACCATTTCGGGCGCATCTTCTACAATCAAGCGCGCATGTCGGCGGCGCGCATCCCTCAGATCGCCGCCGTGATGGGCTCGTGCACCGCGGGCGGCGCGTACGTGCCGGCGATGGCCGACGAGACGATCATCGTCGAGGGCACCGGCACGATCTTCCTGGGCGGCCCGCCGCTGGTGCGCGCCGCGACCGGTGAGGTGGTGACGGCCGAGGAGCTCGGCGGCGCTGACGTGCACACGCGCATCTCGGGCGTCGCCGATCACCTCGCCGCCGACGACGAGCACGCGCTCGGACTCGTGCGTGAAGCGGTTGCGCACTCCGGCGTGCGGCCGCACGATCCGTGGCCGCGCCGCGAATCGCGTCCGCCGGTGCGCGCGCGCGAAGCGATCTACGATGTCGTCCCGCCCGATCCGCGCACGGCCTACGACGTGCGCGAAGCGATCGCGTGCATCGTCGACGATTCGCAGCTCGCGGAATTCAAGGCGCGCTACGGAACGACGCTCGTCTGCGGCTTCGCGCACCTCGACGGGCACCCGGTCGGCATCTTGGCGAACAACGGCATCCTCTTCAGCGAGAGCGCGCTCAAGGGCGCGCACTTCATCGAACTCTGCGCGCAGCGCGGCACGCCGCTGGTATTCTTGCAAAACGTCACCGGCTTCATGGTCGGGCGGGAATACGAGCGCGGCGGCATCGCCAAGGACGGCGCGAAACTCGTCACCGCGGTCGCCTGCGCGGCGGTGCCGAAGTTTACGGTCGTCATCGGCGGCAGCTTCGGCGCGGGCAATTACGGTATGTGCGGCCGCGCGTATTCCCCGCATCAGCTGTGGATGTGGCCCAACGCGCGCATCTCCGTGATGGGCGGGGAACAGGCTGCCGCGACGCTGCTCACCGTGCGCATGGACGCGGCGAGTGAGGGGGCGCCGCTCGGCCCCGCGGAGCAGGCCGCGTTCAAAGCGCCGATCCTCGCGCAGTTCGAGGCCGAAGGCAACCCGTACTATGCGACCGCGCGCCTGTGGGACGACGGGATCATCGATCCGGCCGATACGCGCGACGTGCTCGCGCTGGGTCTCGCGGCGGCGCGCTATGCGCCCGCGCAGGCGACGCGCTTCGGCCTCTTCCGCATGTAGATGAACGCGCGCGTCGTCGCGGCCTACGCCGCCATGTGCGCGATTTGGGGCACGACCTGGATCGCGAACTCACCGGCGCGGCGCTGGTCTGCGCGGGCATTTGGCTCGCGACGGCCGGCACGCCGGCCTAGCTGCGCTCAGATCCCGGCGTACCACTCATAGCCCTGGTCTTCCCAGTAGCCGCCTTTGGACTGCGCCGGGAACGCCGCGGCGAGTTCGATCCGGCGCACCCACTTCGCGCTCTTGTAGCCGAGTTGCGTCGGGACGCGCAGGCGCACCGGCGCGCCGTGATCGTAGTCGAGCGCCCGGTCGTTGAGATCGAGCGAGAGCAGCGTCTGCGGGTGCGCGGCCTCGTGCAGGTCGAGCGATTCGTAGTATTCCGTCCCTTGATCGTCTTTATCGAAGCAGTGGAAGAAAACGTAACGCGCGCCGGCTTGGGGTTGCACCATTGCGAGCACCGTGGCGAGCGGAACGCCGCGCCACTTGCCGATCGCGCTCCAGCCTTCCACGCAATCGTGACGCGTGATCTGCGTCTGCAACGGCAGCGCGCGCAGCTCCGCCAAGGTAAAGGCTTGCGGTTTGTCGGCCAGGCCGTCGACCACGAGCCGGTAGCCGCCGAAGTTATCGCGCGCCGCGGTCGCATAGCGCGTGTCGGTCGGCGTGTTGAGACCGTTGACGCGAAAATCGCGATCGATATCGGCCTCGGAGTAGAGGTGGGCCATCCCGCGCGTGCCGAGCACGGCGTGATTGAGGTTCTCGGCGCCGGCCAGCGTGTCGTGCAACGACGTGGTGAGCTGGCTCTTTACCGGACCGCAGGCGACGAGCCCGCTCGCGGTCAGCGACGCGACGAACAGCCGCCGTTTCATACGCCCACCCCGTCGTGATCTTTTAAGCGATACCAGCCGGTGACCATCGATTTGAGGTTGTTCCAGGCACCGGTCGAAAACACGAGCACCATGTGCGTGAGAAAGTAGCCGATCAGCAACGCCATCAGCGTGAAGTGCCACGTGCGCGCGAACTGGCGGCCGCCGAAGAGCTGGATCAGCGGGCCCGTTATCGCGTCGAAGCCGGGCGAGAGCGCGAGGCCCGTGAGCACGATCAGCGGCACGAACACGAACAGCACGACCGTGTACGCGGCCTTCTGCAACGGATTGTAGGTCCCGTGCGGCGGCGGCTCTTTGCGCAGGCGGAAATAGTACAACTGCATCGGCAGCAGCTTGGGCAGGTCGGACGGCCGCAAAATCAGCTCGCGCAGATCCTTGCGAATCGCGCCGGCGACGAGATAGATCACGATCGAGATCGTGAGCACCCAGCCGAAAAACAAATGCCAGACCCGGCCGTCGGCAAGGTCTTGCTCTGCCGGAAGCGTGATCGCACCTGGGAACGCGCGCGCTTCCTCGCCGCCCATCCCATCGTCGGTGTATCCCAAGACGTGCGTCGTTGTGAACCTATGGCCGAACAGCGTCGTCGTGCCGGCAGGCGCGCCGCCGGGCGCCGTCTGCGCGTCGAACGACAAGACGCGGTGCGCGGGGTCGCTCTTGTCGCTGGCGTCGAGATAGGGCGCGGCGTTGAAGATCTGCAGGCCGCTCATCACGAGCACGAGCATCGCCAGCGCCCACGACCAGTGGGTCACGCGGGCGGCGATCGAGTGCCGGTAGACCTTCTCGCCGGGGGCGGGCGTCTCTGTCATGCGGCCATTCTACCGTGCGGCGGGGGCGGTGAAGCGTAAGGCCCCTTACGGCCCCACGCGGAGTTCTCCTCGGGGCGTGGAAGCCTCCCCGGTGATCGTCCCGATCCGCCGCTTGCTCGTCGCGAACCGCGGCGAAATCGCGATCCGCATCGCGCGCGGCGCGCGCGAACTCGGCATCTCGCCGGTCGGCGTGTTTTCGAAGGCCGATGAGGACGCGCTCTTTCGCGCGGCGCTGGACGACGCGCGCTGCATCGGGCCGGGGCCGGCCGCCGAGTCGTACCTCGATGCCGATGCGATCGTCGCAGCCGCGCTCGACCTCGGCGCCGGCGCGGTGCATCCGGGCTACGGCTTCCTCGCCGAACGCGCGCCGTTCGCGCAGGCGGTCATCGACGCCGGCCTGATCTTCGTCGGCCCGACGCCCGCCGCGATCGCCGCGATGGGCTCGAAGAGCGAGGCGAAG
>Ga0302157_10000254_pt1 | contig 70244 bp, 58 predicted proteins | sample I_Bog_N3_3_FD_193502 | JGI IMG/M metagenome (GOLD analysis project Ga0302157, IMG submission 193502) | Peat permafrost microbial communities from Stordalen Mire near Abisko, Sweden - I_Bog_N3_3 | ecosystem: Environmental > Terrestrial > Soil > Wetlands > Peat | place: Sweden: Abisko, Stordalen... | reverse complement strand
GTCCGCACGCCGCGCGTGAAGCTCCCCAACGGCTCGGTGCGCCTGGTCGAGCCCGACTTCGCGGGGCGGCTCTCGGGATTCACGTTGCTGTTCGAGGCGCTCGTGCTGATGCTGGCGCAGCAGATGCCGTTCGCGGCCGTCGCGCGCATCGTGGGCGAGTCGGCGTACCGGTGCATGGAGGTCTGCAATCGCTACGTCGAGATGGCGCTTGGCTTGGCCGACTTCGGCAACGTCACCTCGCTGGCCATCGACGAGACCTCGCGCGCTCGCGGCCATGCCTACGTGACCTTGGCTGCCGACGCCCAGGCCCGGCGTGTGATCTTCGTCACCGAGGGCCGCGATGCGAAGACCATCGAGGCGCTGGCTGCCGATCTCCTGGCTCACGGCTGCCCGCCCGAACAGATCACTTCGGTGAGGATCGACATGTCGCGGGCGTTCATCAAGGGCGTGAGCAGCGAACTGCCGAACGCTCAGATCACGTTCGACAAGTTCCACGTCGTCGGCCATGCGAACTCGGCAGTCGACAAGACGCGGCGCATCGAACAGCGCACCGACAAGTCGCTCAAGGGCATGCGCTGGACGCTGCTCAGAGACGTCTTCGGCTTGAAGCCAGCAGCAGGAGCGATGCTGCACGGCCTGATCACCGCGCCCAAGCTCACGGCTCGTGCCTGGATCTACAAGGAGCAACTGCGCGATTTGCTCGACAGAAAGCAGATCAACGTCATGCGCGATTCGCTCCTGCACTGGTGCGTCTGCGTCATGCGATCCAAGGTCGAGCCGATGAAGGAAGTTGCCGGCCTCGTGCGCCGCCATCTGGAAGGCATCGTTGCCTGGGCGCAGACCCGTCAGACCAACGGATTCCTCGAAGCCATCAACGGCCTGTTCCAGGCCGCCAAGCGCCGCGCGCGCGGCCTCACGCGTCTGTCCACCATCAAGACCGTCATCTTCCTGATCGCGGGCAAGCTGGACTTCCAGGCGATCAACCCGCACCCCCGGCAACCCACTTGAAATTCAACAGAGCCAAAAAACTCGAGGCGATCTTCCAAAAGGGCGAGGACGAATGATCGGCCTCGAAGATCGCCAAGGCGTGGCGCGGGACATCCTCAAGGCGCATTCTGCGGGCGCGCGGCTGCAACTCGCTTGCGAGACCGCGGGCATCGACGTGCGCACACTGCAACGCTGGAAAGCCGGCCACGGGCTCACCGCGGGCGACGGCCGGCCCACAGCAGTGCGCCCGGTACCTGCACATGCCTTGAGCGCCCCGGAGCGTGCAGAGGTGCTGCGCGTGGCCAGCGAGTCGACATTCGCGCGCGTGCTGCGCGCACACGGTCAGGCCGCGCGTCGTGGCCGAGCAAAGGCGCCGAAGGCCACGCGCCCGCCAACCACGCATGTCGCATCGCGGCGCTGGCCAACAAGCCGGTGCTTCACGGCGACAACGGCGCCACGCTCGAGGCGACGACGGTGCTGGCGATGCTGCACTGGCTGGGCGTCAAGCCCTCGTACTCGCGCCCTCGCGTGAGCGACGACAACGCCTTCGCGGAGTCGTTGTTCCGCACCGCCAAGTACCGGCCGGATCTCCCTGCCAAGGGCTTCGTCGATCTGGACGAGGCGCGGGCCTGGGCGACGCACTTCGTGCGCTGGTACAACGTCGAGCACCGCCACAGCGGCATCCGCTACGTCAGCCCGGCACAGCGTCATGCCGGCGACGATCACGCGATCCTGGCCGCGCGTGACGCGCGCTAAACGCAGGCGCGCGAGCGCAACCCCGCGCGCTGGTCGCGCGACACCCGCGATTGGACGCCCGTGGGCGCCGGCACGCTCAACCCTGAGCGCGATACCGCGGTCGCCATGGCGCATCGCACCGAAGGAATACAGCCGCTGGCTGCATGACAGATGCGACAACTACCTTGACGCGCGCGCGCCGACGGGTTGGCGGCGGCGAAAGGCACCCGCTGGGATCCCAGTCTGGCGACCGGACGTTCAACTGATTCAACGAACGGCCGAACGGTCACGTCTCGGCTATTCGACGTGCGCGCCGGCCACAACATTCCGAATGCTGGCATGACTTGCCGTCGAGGACAGATACCTTGCGTACGCGCTGGCTTCGACGGTCGAGCGCTACGACGAATGCGGTGTGGAGACTCGAATCGTCGTTCCATCCTCGAGGACGGTCAGGCCGAAGCCCTCATGCAGGAAGCGCGCGAACGCTTCGACGTTTTCGGCCTTGAAGCTTCCGCCGATACGCATTTGCCCGGTCGCGGAATCGACCACGAGTTTTTTTTCGTTATAACGATTGAATTCGGAAGCCGCCGATTCAAGCGTCATATCTTCAAACGATAGCCGTCCGGTGCGCCAACTTAGATCATTCGAAAGTTGCGCCGCAGTGTGTCGAGACACCGTCGTGTCGGCGGCGGTTGCCGTCACGAGATCATTGGCCATCAGGACGACCGTTCGACCGGGGCCGCCAAAACCCGTTCGCTCCACCCGCACCCGGCCTTCGGCCACAGCGACGCGCACCGTGCTTGCTTCTCGACGAACCGAGAACTTGGTTCCCAGCACGGTGATCTTGTAAGACCCGGCGTCCACAATGAACGGGTGCGCCGCATCGTGCGCGACCTCGAAGTAGGCTTCGCCCTGATCGAGCTGAGCATATCGATGCCCAGCATCTACCGACGTGTTCAGCCTGGTCTGGGTGTTCAGAATGACATGAGTGCCATCGGGCAATACGACCGGTCGCTGCGCGCCGATCGGTGACTCGTACGCTACTACGTCGCGCCGATCCCACCAGTAGCCCCCGCCGGCAGTGACGAGCGCGACGCCGACGATGGCCGCGGCAATCCTCCAGCCCACCGTCTGCGATCGCAGAGGCTGGCGCACCGCTGCCGCGCCGCCGCGTCGAGGTGCCCGCAAGGCACTCAGGCGATGCGTGCGCTTCCAGACGCTGTCGAGCCTCAGGAACGCGACTCGGTGCGACGTGTCGCGTGCCAGCCAAGCGTCTAGTTCCTGCTGCAGGTCGTCCGACCATTGCTCGCCATCGCGACGCGCGAGCCAATCCGACGCCGTTGTTTCAATATCTGCGTGCGAGGTCACTTCTTGGTGAATTTTCTAAGCGGGTTGAGTCGATGCCCAGGTTCAGAGGTGGTGACGCCGTTCGACAGCATAGATTTCGCCAGCAGTCGCATCCCGATCGAAATCTGACGCTCGACCGTCCCTTCCGTGATGCCCATCTCGCGCGCTACCTCGCGCTGCGAGTATCCGTCGATCCGGCGCAACGACACAACTTGTCTGCATCGATCCGGCAAGGCCTCGAGCGCAAGCTGCAGCAGACCGAGCTCCAGCCGGCCGCCCGCATGCCGCTCGGGCGTGAGGTCGTCAACCACGTCCCCCAGCTCGTCGACATCGGCGAACGTTTCGATGGGAACGATCTTCTCATGCCTTGCGCGATCGATGAGCAGGTTGCGCGCGATCGAAAACACGAACGGCTTGACGGCAATTGGTCGCGCGATGGCTGCCGATTCGTACACCCGCACGTAGATGTCCTGGCGAAGATCAGCAACTTCGTGCTGGACTCGCCAGTTGCGCCGGAGGTAGCGCATCAACGGCGGCTCCAAGGGCAGCACCTTTTCCACGAACCAGTCGTTCAAGTCTTCCAGCGTCATGTCGGCTCGATCAACAGGGGCACCCCTACCCGGCGCAAAAAGTCCGAATGATCGCAGGAGTTTGTGACGGTTCACGTGGTGCGCGCGCTTTGCTCGGGTTGCGGGATCGGAGGCCGCTGTCTGAAAGCAAGGTGCATACCCAGCAAGGCAAGTTTCGCCATTTGCAAAAAAAGTTCTCCGGTTGTTGATGGATTGTTTTTGCTCATCCGTCTCAGCAAGAAGGCGATGGTGCCCATTGGAGAACTTGATGACGAATTCGATCTGGGGCCGTGACATGGTGCTCGGCGCACTGGCTGCCATGGTGGTCTGCACCACCTCGGCGCAAACGCGCGCCTTCAATATTCCGGCGGGCGATCTGAGGGAGGCCCTTAGCGCCTACGTTGCGCAGTCGGGAGTCCAACTGCTCTACAAGACGACCGATGTCCAGAACGTTCAGTCCAAGGGCGCCATTGGTGCGCTGGCCGATGATGTCGCGCTGGCTCGCCTGCTCGAAGGGACGTCGTTAAAGGCTCGGCACGACGCTTCCGGTAGCGTCGTCGTCTTTCGCAGCGCCGCAAACCCGAGCCAATCCGATGAGGCCACGCTCACCGTCGTTACGGTGACCGCGCAGAAGCGCCCCGAGGCTGCGCAGTCCGTACCGATCTCCATGACCACCTTCTCGGCCAAGCAGTTGGACTCCTTCAGGATCGAGAGCCTGCAGGACATCTCACGATTGACCCCGGACCTTCTGGTGTCCTCCTTCAGCGAGGACAGCCCGACGATCGCCATCCGAGGTGCGAGCAACACGTTCTCGCAGATTGGTGTTAGCAAGCCGGTAGCCGTCGTGGTCGATGATGTGTTCATCCCCCGAGACAGCGCCGCCAGTTTCGACCTGTTCGATCTCGATTCGATCGAAGTGCTCAAGGGTCCGCAAGGCACCCTCTTTGGGCGAAATGTGACCGGCGGGGCAATCGTGATCAACACTCGCAAGCCGTCGTTCGACAAAGCCGAGGCCGAAGCTCAGGTGACCGGCGGCAACCTCGGCGATATCGAATTCAAGGGCATTCTCGGCGTGCCGCTCAATGAAGACGTCGCCGCCAAGGTCTCCACCTCGGTGCGGCATCGTGACGGCTACGGCGTCGATCGACTCACAGGCGAGAAGGAAGACGGCATCGATAGCCAGAACTTTCGCGGCCAGCTCTATTTCTTGCCACGAAGCGACCTTGAGGTGCTGGTCAGCGCGGATCTTTCGCACGACGACAACGGCGGACGCACCTTGTCCTCGGACACCTTGGGTAGCGACGGCGATCGGCGCACGTCTGAGCTGGGCATCCATCAAGACTTCACCCGGACCATCTCGGGTGGCTCCGCGCGCGCAATCTTGGATACAGGCAATGGCGAAGTGACCTCGATCACCGCCGTACGCAAGTCCGAGTCTTCGGAGACCTATTCCGGCACCGGCGCCAACTACCAGTTCCTCACCACGGGAAGTCAGAGCATCACGGAGGATGCCGATCGGGTCGACACGTTCTCTCAGGAGATTCGCTACGCCAGCCCGAAGTGGTCGCGTGGGGACTTCGTCGCCGGGTTCTACTACCTCGATGAGAGCGGTACACGGCAGCTCGGAAATCAGGGGCTTGCCGCGAAGACAGGCGCTCTCGCCAGTTCGACGCTCGCCAATCAAAGCGTGGATACGCAGAGCTACGCGATGTTCATCGACGGCACGGCGCACCTTGCACCGACGCTGGACCTTTCGACAGGCGCGCGCTATACCATCGATCAGAAGCAAGCGTCGCTGCTGATGACCGACTTCGTGCACCCAGGCAACACGTTCTCAGCCGATGACCTCAAGGCACGATGGAGCGACTGGACGCCGCGTGCCGCGCTCAATTGGCAGGTCTCGCGGAGCGCATTGGCGTATGCGAGCGTCACTCGAGGCTTTACCTCGGGCGGATTCAACGCGGATGCCAGCACGCTCACGGCCTTCCAGCAAACCTTCTCGCCAGAGACGGTCACCAACTACGAGCTGGGTACCAAGACCCAATGGCTGGACGATCGCCTGCGATTCAATATGTCGATCTTCGACATGAAATACAAGGACAAGCAGGAACTCGTCTTCAACTCGGTGAGCGACATCCTCGACATCATCAATGCGGCGCGTGCCACGATCAAGGGTGTCGAGATGGAGGTCGCGTACAAGCCCATGCCCTGGCTGGGGCTGCAGGCCAACTATGCCAATCTCAACACCCGCTACGACGACTTCGTGGTCGGCTCGGTCAACAACACAGGTCACCCACTGTCCTCGTCACCACGCCAGACGTATTCAGTCGCGGCCGATGTTCACTATCCGGTCGCCGGCTACGGTTACCTTGTCGGTTCCGTGAACTACTTCAGGACAGCCGACTACAACACGGGTGCGGCCAACAACCCGAACCTGGAGATTCCCTCCTACGGGCTCGCGAACGCGAACGCCGGATTCGAGTCTCCCGATCACCGCTATTGCCTCACCGCGTGGGTCAAGAACCTCGCCAATACGAACTACATCCTCACGCGCTCGACGCAAGGGGTAAACGCGGAATATCTGGGAGAACCGCGCACGTACGGCTTGACCCTGACCGTCAAGTACTGAGCCGACACGAACGAGTTCGAACATCATGCAAAGGCGATCATTCGGTTTGGGGCTGCTGGCCTCCCTGACGACTGGCGCGCGCGCCTTCGACGCGCCGATGCCCAACAGCGCCGCCGACATCGTCGGCGCGTCGCTCGCGCCTCGACCGGACGGCGGTCTCGACATCCACCATCTCGCTACGGGGCGAGGGAACTCGATCTTGGTCGTCGCGCCCGACGGGACGTCGATGTTGATTGACGCGGGCGCGACTGCCGATGGCCTTGACGTCTCGGCCGCGCCGCGCCCCAATGCGAGCCGACGGCCGGGCCAATGGATCGCGCGCTATGTTGGGCGCCGACTGCAGGCAACGGGCCGGGATGGCCTGGACTACGCGCTCATGACGCATCTGCATCCGGATCACTTGGGCGACGTGACGCCCGAGTCGCCACTGTCGGCCAAAGGCGCCTATCGTCTGACCGGAATCACCGACGTCGCGGAAGCCATGCCTATCGGGACGTTGATCGACCGGGGCTTTCCCGACTACGACTATCCCCGCAGATGGATCGCACCCTTTGCGACCAACTACATGGCCTTCGTTCGAGCACGCGTGCAATCGGGTGGGAAAGTCGAACGTATCCTGGCAGGGAGCAACAAGCAAATTCAGCTGTCTAGACCGGAGCTGGCCCGATCGCCATTCGAGGTGCGCAACATCGTCGGCAACGGCGTCGTCTGGTCGGGCCAGGGAGCGGACACGAAAGCGCTCTTTCCACCGCTTGCACAGCTGAAGCCCGAGGACTTTCCCACCGAGAACATGTGCTCGATCGGACTCAGGATCCGGCTGGGGGGCTTCTCGTACTTCACCGCAGGCGATCTCACGTCCTACTCCTTCGACGGCGAGCTCCCGTGGCAAGACGCGCTGACGCCCGCTGCGCGGGTGGCAGGGCGTGTCGATGTGTCCACTGCCGATCACCACGGACTCTTTGATGGCCTGAGCGCCGATGTCGTACGAGCCCTCCGGCCGCAGGCGTGGATCATCCAGACCTGGCACATCTCGCAGCCCGACACGCTGCAACTAGAACGCATGCTGAGCGAGCGACTCTACCCAGGTCGACGCGAGGTTTTTGCCACGGATGTCATGCGCGAGAACCTCCTCAGCAACGCGCGCCTGTTGCGAAGGCTTGGGAGCACCGAAGGCCACATCATCGTCCGCGTCGCGCCGGACGGCGCATCGTTCGTTGTGGTGGTGACAGACAACTCCGACGAGACCGATACCGTCACGCGTCGGTTCGGTCCCTTTTCAAGCCGAAGCATTTAAGGACAACCGATTCGGGCCTACCGCGCGTCCGAGATGAAGCTGCTGCAGAACGCGGCGGCGTTCAAGCGCACAAAAGATGGCAAGGGCATGAGTCGCGTCCCCGTGGGTACGAAAAACTAGTTGAGACGCATGATCACCTTGACGATGTGTTGGCCTCATGAAGGCTCTGTCATGCCCGGCGATCCAACGCGTTATGCAAATGCCGTGGCGCCGCCGCCAAGAGAACGAACAATGTGACCCCTATTCGGCCACGAGAGTGGCGATACGAAAGGCGCTGATGGGTCGTCTGCCGGCTCGCGAGCCGGCAGCGGTTCGGGTTGGTATAGGACGGTATAGAGCACCACAGGAATGGCCGCTCCAGATGCCTAAGCAGCCACCCGCCGCTCGACCGGACAAGCGACAGCTTCCGGGCGGCCAATCCGGCCAGGCTGAAGTCTAGTGTGGGTCGTTCTCGGACGACCGCATCCGCCAAGACCGATCATCGGGAAGGTGCCCGGTGCCGCGAGGCAACTTCATCCCCTGAGTCGCAGGTCGAACGATGTCGCTTGTTGCCAGGCAGTACCGGGCACCGGTGAACAATCAGCGACACGCGCGGGCTCTCCGTTCACATCGCGCTGAGGTTGGCCACCTGCTCCTGTCGCGCCAGCGCGCGCCGCTGTCCGTCCTGCAGCTCGAAGATGTCGTAGCCGTTGGTGCAGACGATGCCGCCGTCCGCGCGCAGGTCGAAGCCGGCCACGTGGCGGGCGAGCACCTCGGCCGGCGCGCCGGCGCGCGCCACGCGCACCAGCTCCCAGTTGCCCGGCACCAGGCTGCCCGCGTACTTGGGATCGGTCTTCGCCTTGGACAGCTCGATCATGCGGCCATGCAGCCACAGCTTGCCGAGATCCTGGTCCAGCTCCGGCGTGCGCGGGCCGCCCGCGGAGCGCAGGGGCTCCTTGCCGTACACCATGCTGAAGAAGTTCAGGTAGCCGAACACCGCCTTCAGCAGCCGGAACGGCATCAGCAACGTGTCCTTCAGCGCGAGGCCGGCGCGTTCGTGCCGCGGCTTCTCGGCGGGGCGGCGGATCGCGTAGAGCGCGCCCTGCGTGTCCATGCGCGGGGCCACGTGGTCGAACTTCGGGTCGTCCAGCAACACCTCCATCTTGCCGCTGCCGTAGTCCATGAGGTGCACGCAGGCGTGGCCGATGGCCATCAGGTGGCCGGACTGCGGATGGCGGGCGACGCCGCTCGACTGGTAGACGAGGGTGCGCGAGCGCCCCGGCACCAGCGAGGGCGAGGCATCGATGCAGTCGCCGTCGGTGATCGCGCCGCGGCGCGTGCCTTCGTCGTCGAAGACCTCGAGGTGCGCGCACCCGTTGGCGTGCCGCGCGGCCAGCACCAGGCGCTTGTCGGCCGGGCTGTAGGCGAAGCCGTTGCAGGCCCAGTTCGTGCGATGGAACAGGCGCACCTCGCGATCCTCGGCGATGTGGCGGCGGAACAGGCCCAGCGCGTCGCCGATGGACAGCAGGTAGTACAGCGTGTCGTCGTCGTCGCCCCGCAGCGCCTGCTCGAAGCGCGGCACGAGCACGCCGTCGGCGCCCGCCGCCCCGCGCTGGCCCCACAGGCTGGCCGACGGGATCATGCCGGTCTGCTGTTCGCGCGGCGCGGTCTTCCAGCCGGTGTTGCGCTTGCTCTGCAGGTCGCGTTCGATCAGTTCGCGCGCGAACGGCGACTCGATCTGGCGCGGGCTCGCACCCGGCGCATGCAGCCAGAGTTCGCCGTTGGCGATGGACAGCGTCTTCATTGTCGGTTCTCCCTCGGCGCGATTATCGGCGTGCGTGCGAGCGCGCGGGATCGTGGAAAGCGCTCAGGCGGGCGGCAGGTTCGAGATGCCGGCCGCCACATGCCCCGACGGCACGTGGCTCGCCGCGTTCTCGACGTGCCGCGTCTGGTCGTCGAAGAAGAAGTCGGGCTCGAACTCGCGCAGGAACTCGCCCTTGGGCAGGCCGCCCAGGAACATCGCCTCGTCCACCTCGATCTGCCACTCCATCAGCGTGCGGATCGCGCGCTCGTGCGCGGGCGCGCTGCGCGCGGTGACGAGCGCGGTGCGCACGCGCATCGCGTCGGTGGACGAGCGCTGCAGCAGTTGCAGCGCCTCCAGCAGCGGCTTGAACGGGCCGGCCGCCAGCGGCGTGGTGGAGTGCGACGACTCGTGCGCCTGGAAGGCGTCCAGGCCCTGCGCCTGGAACACGCGCTCGGCCTCGTCGGAGAACAGCACGGCGTCGCCGTCGAACGCGATGCGCACCTCGTTCGGATGCGCGTCCGACGCGCGCGCCGAGTGGGGGAACACGCGCGCCGCCGGCACGCCGGCCTCCAGTGCCGAGCGCACGTCCTCGTCGTTGGTGGACAGGAACAGGTGCGCGCCCAGCGGCCTCAGGTAGCGCCACGGGCTGCGCCCGCGCGTGAAGGTGCCGCGCTCGATGGGCAGGCCGTAGTGCTTGGCCGAGCGGAACGCGCGCATGCCCGAGACCGGATCGTTGCGCGAGAGGATCACCACCTCCACGCGCGGCGCCGGATCGCGGAACTGCAGCAGCTTGCGTACCAGCGAGAACGCCACGCCGGGCGGCGCGGGCACGTCCAGGCGTTCGAGCTGCAGCTGCATGTAGGCCCGGTCGTCGGTGCCTTCGAAGACGCGGTTCTCCTCTTCGAAGTCGAACAGGGCGCGCGAGGAGATGGCGACGACGAGGCGTCCGTCCAGGGAGATAGGCATGGCCGGATGATAGGCGCGGCGCACGCTCGCCCGGTGAGCCCGCCGGCGGCTTTCACGCCGGTCCGGCATCCGCCGGGCAGCTCGCCGGATTCGAACCTCGCATCGAAGCGAAACAGGTCAGTGCGTGAAGCCGATCTTCGAGCGCCGCGCGTTGGCCGAAGGCAGGTCGTCCAGCACGATCGCGTCGTGGCCGGCCAGGCGCGCGTTGCCGAAGCCGGTCATCAGGGCGCGGCGCATCTCGCGCGGGGCGAGCTCGGCCAGCCGGTCCAGCACGTCGTCGCGCGGCACGGGGTCGAAGCGCTGGCCCCAGTCGTGGTCGGCGCGGATCTCGGCATGCAGCCGCTGCGCGATCGTGCGCGCGGCCGCGTGGTCGGGCGCCTGCACCTGGTAGACGTTCATCCGGTTGAGGATGGGCTCGGGAATGTCGCGTTCGTCGTTGGCCGTTGCCACCCAGATCACCTGGCTCGCGTCGATGGGCACCTCGGCGAATTCGTCGGTGAAGGCCTCGGCGGTGTCGTGTTCCATGAGGCCGTACAGCGCGCCCAGCGGGTCGTACGCGTGCTCGCCGCGCGCCTTGTCGATCTCGTCGACCACCATCACCGGGTTGGCGTATTCGCCGTCCACCAGCGTCTCGAACACCTTGCCGGGACGCGCACCCTTCCACTGGCTGGAGGCGCCGCTCAGCACCCAGCCGGCGGTCAGCGAGCTCATCGAGATGAAGCCCATGCCGGTGCCCAGCAGCTCGGCGATCTCGCGCGCGAAGTGCGTCTTGCCGACGCCCGGCGGGCCCAGCAGCAGGATGGGCATGATCTCGAGCGCGTCGCGGCTGTCCTGGCACAGCGCGATCTGGCGCTTGACGTCGTCGAGGGCGTCGTGGAAGTTGGGCAGCTCGTCGTACAGGTAGTCCATCGCCGGCAGGCCCGCGGGCTTCACCTGGAAGCGGTCTGCGCCTTTCTCGAGCATGCGCTCGTAGGTGGTGCGCAGGCCCTCGTGCTCCTGTTGCTGCTGCAGCTTGGCCAGGCGCTGGCTGACGGCGTCGAGCCGGTACAGCGAGCGCATGCGCGCGATCGGGATCCGCGGAGCGCGGGTCTCGGTGGATATGTCGTTGCCTGCTGCCAAAGTGACCTCCGACGAGTTTCGTGACCGGTCCATCCCATTGAAGCAAAGTCCGGGCGCCGGCGACGCGACGAACAAGGCCCGATGCCGCCCCCTGTTTGCGCTCAAGCAATCTGCGTGCCTCGCTGTCGAGCAGGAGATGCCCGTGCCGGCGAATCCGATTCGGCCTTCTCCGCGTAATCCCCATGTCGGCGCTCCTCCCTGGAGCCTCGGCACGTGATCTCATGGAACCTCGACAAGCCCCTCCTGCCACCGCGTCGTTCGTCCCGCTTGCGGGAACGCGCCTGCGCGCGGCACACTCGGCCGCGACGATCTTCCGTGCGGCAACAACCAGGAATTCCCTTCGTGAAAGTGATCCCCTCATGACCGCGGTCGTGCTGAAGAGTGCGGACGATCTCGAGGCCCGCCTCATCGATTGGCTGTCGCGCTGCGCCCTCGGCGACCGCCAGGCGTTCCGCCAGCTGTACGAAGCCACGTCGCCGCGCCTGCTGGGCGTGGTGGCGCAACTGGTGGGCCGCGGCGCGCTTGCCGAGGACCTGCTGCAGGACGTCTACGTGCGCATCTGGAAGGCCGCGGGCCAGTACCGCGCCGGCGCCGGCTCGCCGATGGCCTGGATGGCCGCCACCGCGCGCTACCGCGCCATCGACCACCTGCGCTCGCGCGGCGCGCGCCCCGAGGTGGCCATTTCCGACCTGCCGCTGCACGCCGGCAGCGAGGACGGCGACGACGATCCCACGCACCGCATGCCCGACCCCGGCCCCGGCCCGGCGCAGACCGTTGAGGCGCGCTCCGAGGCCGAGGCCGTGCACGGCTGCCTGGGCACGCTGCAGGGTTCGCAACAGCAATCGATCTCGCTCGCCTACTACCAGGGCCTGAGCCACGGCGAGATCGCCGCGCACCTCGGCGCCCCGCTGGGTTCCGTCAAGACCTGGGTGCGGCGCGGGCTGATCGCGCTGAAGGCCTGCCTCGAACGCTGCGGCTGGTCGGAGGCACGGTCATGAACCTCATTCCAGGAGAGCTGCCCGACCGCCTGGCCGCCGAATACGTGCTGGGTACGCTCACCGGCGGCGCACGCCGCCGCTTCGACGCGCTGCTGCCGGCACATCCGGCGCTGCGCCATGCGGTTGCGGCCTGGGAGTCGCGCCTGTTGCCGATGGCCCTGAAGGCCGAGGCCGTGCAACCCGACGCGCGGGTGTGGCGTTCTATCGAGAGCCAGCTCGGATGGACGGCGCCGGCCGCCGCCACGCCGGCGCCGCCGTGGCGCCTGCGCTTCTGGCAGCTGTTCGCCACGGTCGCCACGGTGGCCGCGGTGGTGCTGGGCACCGTGCCGCGCCATGCCCCCACCGAGGCACCGATGATCGTGGTGCTGCACGCCACCAAGGGCAGCGACACCCTCGTCGCCGGCCTGAGCCCGGATCGCCAGCAACTCACCATCCAGCCGCTGGAAAAGGTGTCGCTGACCTCCGACCAGTCGCTGGAACTCTGGGCGCTGAAGAAGGACGGGCCGCCGGCGTCGCTGGGCGTGATCGCGGCCGACAAGCTCACAGCGATCAACAAGCGCACGTTGCCCAAGGACACCAAGGGCCTGGCCGTGACGCTCGAACCGCTGGGCGGCTCGCCGACCGGGGCGCCGACGGGGGCGATCGTGTTCGTGGGTGAGCTGACTCTCTGACCGGATTGGCTGCCATCCTGCGACGGTGCGCAGGATGACGGGCGGCGCCGGCATCGCGTGGATCCTGCGACGGTGCGCAGGATGACGGGCGGCGCCGGCATCGCGTGGATCCTGCGACGGTGCGCAGGATGACGGCCGGCGCCGCCGGCCGTCACTTGACGAACGAATTCAGCTGGATGATGGGTAGCAGCACCGACAGCACGATCACCATCACCACGGCGCCCATGCCCACTATCAGCAGCGGCTCCAGCAGCGTGGCCAGCGCGAACGCGCGTCGCTGCACCTCGTTGCCGAGCTGGCGCGCCGCGCGATCGAGCATCACCGGCAACTGGCCCGTCTGCTCGCCCAGGCGGGCGAACATGGCCAGCAGGCCCGGGAAGCGCTTGTGCGCGGCCAGCGCCGAGGCCAGCGGCGCGCCTTCGCGCACCTGCACCAGCGCCTCCATCGCGTCCGCGCGCAACGCGTGGTTGCCCAGCGTCTCCGCGGCCGCCTGCAGCGCCTTCAGGATGGGCACGCCGGCGCCCGCCAGCATGGCCAGCGTGCCGGCGAAGCGGGCCGCGTTGTAGCCGCGCATGAGGCGACCGGCCAGCGGCACGTTGAGCACGGCGCCGTCGAAGCGCAGCCGGAACGCCGGCTGGCGCAGCGCTGCGGCGAACAGGAACGCGGCCGCCGCCAGCAGCGCCACCATCAGCAGGCCCCACTGGCGCACGAAGGCGCTGATGGCCAGCATCATCTCCGTGAGGAAGGGCAGGGCGTGCTTGCCGCTGGCGAACACGCTGGCCACCTGCGGCACGACGTAGGTGACCAGGAAGCCGACGATGAAGACCGCGATCACCGAGACGATGGCCGGATACAGCGCCGCGCCGATCAGCTTGCCCTTGAGGGCCTGGCGTTCCTCCAGGTCGTCGGCCAGGCGCTCGAGCACGCGGCCCAGCGCGCCGCTCTGCTCGCCCGCGGCGACGACCGCCCGGTAGATGTCGTCGAACTCGCGCGGCACGCTGGCGAGCGCGCGCGCGAACGTCGCCCCCCCGTTGACCTCGCTGCGCAGATGGGCGATCAGGTCGCGCTGGCGCTGCTCCTCGGCCTCGTCGGCGAGCGCGGTGAGCGCGCGTTCCAGCGGCAGGCCGGCGCCCACGAGCCCGGCGAGCTGGCGCGTCCAGACGGCCAGCCCCGACGACGAGAACGCCTTCGGCACGAAGAAGCCCTGCCGGGCGCCGGCGGCCTCCGTCACGGCCACCGGCTGCAGGCCCAGCGGCACCAGTTGCAGCCCGCGCAGGTGCGCGCGCGCGGCCTTCACCGTCTCGGCCTCGACGATGCCGGTGGAGGACTTGCCGTTGGCGTCGAGCGCCTCGTACTTGTAGGCGGCCATCTCTTAGTCTCGCGTGACGCGGACCACTTCCTCGAGCGACGTGACGCCGTCGCGCACCAGGCGCTCGCCGTCCTCGCGCATCGAGCGCATGCCGTTGGCCACGGCGGCCTTGATCAGGTCGTGTTCGGCGGCGCGGCCGTGGATCAGGGCCTGGGTCGCCTCGTCCACCACCAGCAGCTCATACACGCCGGTGCGGCCCTTGTAGCCGGAGTTCACGCAGTGCTCGCAGCCAACCGGATGCCAGCGATGGTGCTCGTCCTCGCGCTTGCAGTATTCGCACAGCTTGCGCACGAGGCGCTGCGCCAGCACGCCCAGCAGCGACGAACTGAGCAGGAACGGCTCCACGCCCATGTCGATCAGCCGGTTGACGGTGGACGGCGCGTCGTTGGTGTGGACGGTGGCCAGCACCAGGTGGCCCGTCAGCGAGGCCTGGATGGCGATCTGGGCGGTCTCGAAGTCGCGGATCTCGCCGATCATCACCACGTCGGGGTCCTGGCGCAGGATCGCGCGCAGCGCCTTCGCGAACGTGAGGTCGATCTTGGGGTTGACCTGCGTCTGGCCGATGCCGGGCAACTCGTATTCGACCGGGTCTTCCACGGTGAGCACGTTGGAGGTGCGCGTGTCCAGGCGCGTGAGCGACGCGTACAGCGTGGTCGTCTTGCCCGAACCGGTGGGGCCGGTCACCAGCACGATGCCGTGCGGCTGCTGCACCAGGCGGTTGAACTGTTCCAGCACCGCGCCGTCCATGCCGAGCGACTCGAGGCTGAACTTCTGCTCGCCCTTGTCCAGCAGCCGCAGCACGGCGCGTTCGCCGTGCGCCGACGGCAGCGTGGAGACGCGCACGTCGATGGCGCGGCCGCCGATGCGCAGCGAGATGCGGCCGTCCTGCGGCAGGCGCTTCTCGGAGATGTCGAGCTCGGCCATGATCTTCAGGCGCGAGATGAGCGCGGCGTGCAGCGCCTTGTTGGGCTGCACCACCTCGCGCAGCGTGCCGTCCACGCGGAAGCGCACGCTGGAGCTGCGCTCGTAGGGCTCGATGTGGATGTCGCTCGCGCCGTCCTTGGCCGCCTGCGTCAGCAGCGCGTTGAGCATGCGGATGATGGGCGCGTCGTTGGAGGCCTCCAGCAGGTCTTCCACCGCGGGCAGCTCCTGCATCATGCGCGACAGGTCGACGGCGCTCTCCACCTCGCCCACCACCGACGCGGCGCTGCCCTGTCCGCCGGAATAGGCCTGCGCGATGCGCGTCTGCAGCGCGGCCGGCGCCTCGCGCTCGATGCGGTCGACCGCGTGCAGCCGCAGCACTTCGGCCAGCGCCGTGCGCGACGTGCCGTCGCTGACGTGCAGCACCCGCTCGCGGCCGTCGTCCTCGATCAGCACCGAATACGTCTTGGCCCAGGCGTAGGGCAGGGGATGGCGTGCGCCCATGGTGGTCTCGCTTCGCGCTTACTTCGTCGGCCCCGACGCGCCCGTCGACGGCGCCTGCACCGGCGCGGCCGGCGTGCGCAGGTCGGGGATCGGCGAGACGCTGGGCATCGGCACGGATTCGGTCTGCGGATCGACCGGCAGGGCGGAGTCGACGTGCGTGTTCGGCTTCAACACCGGCAGCACCGGCGCGTCGTTGATGCGCATCAGCAGGCTCTTGTCCGGCAGCAGTCCGGTTTGTTGCGAACGGATCGCATCGTAGCGGTTCATCGTGAGCTTGTCCGCGTCCGCCTGGTTGCGGATCACGATCGGGCGCAGGAACAGCATCAGGTTGCTCTTCGAGCGTGTGCGGGTCGAGCTCTTGAACAGGTTGCCGATGATCGGGATGCTGGAGAGCAGCGGCACGCCCGACGAGCTGTCGTCGTACTCGTCCTTGATGAGACCGCCCAGCGCGATCATCGAGCCGTCGTCGACGGTGACGAAGGTTTCCACCGAGGTCTTGTTGGTGACCTGGCTGCTGGTACCGCTGACCGACGAGTTCTCCTCGTAGATCGTCATCCGCACGGTGCCGTTCTCGCCGATCTGGCTCTTGATGCGCAGCGTGATGCCGACGTCCTGGCGCTCCACGGTCTGGAACGGGTTGACGGTACCGGAGGCCGTGGTACCGGTGTTGGTGTAGCTGCCGGTCACCAGGGGGATGTTCTGGCCGACGACGATCTTCGCCTCCTCGTTGTCCATTGCGATGAGGTTGGGCGTGGACAGCACGTTGCCCCCGGCGTTGGTCTGCAGGAAGTTGGCCAGCGCCGCCAGCGTGTAGACGCCGTTTATCTTGGGCACCCAGGCCAGGTTGAGGCCATTGCCCAGCAGGCTGGAGGCCGTGGTCGTGCTGGTGGTGGTGGTCGTGGATGTCGTGCCGGAGGCGAGCGCCGCGGCGCCGACGGCCGTGTCGATGATGTTGCCGGAGGTGCCGTTCGTGAAGTTGGTGCCGGCGCCGACGTAGGAGTTGCCGCCGGCGCCGAGCAGGCCTTGCCACTGGAAGCCGATGTCGGCCGCCTTGGTCGCATCGACGGTGATCATCAGCGCCTCGACGTAGACCTGGGCACGGCGCACGTCCAGCTGGTCGATGACCTGTCGCATCTGCCGATACACCGGCTCGGATGCCGTGATGATCAGGGAGTTCGTGGCCGGGTCGGCTTGCACCTGGCCGCCGGTGGACGGGCGCGCGGACGCCGCCACTGGCGTCGTTGATTGCGCCGAGGCGCCGCTGCTGCCGGCCGTGCCGGTGGGCGCGTTGGGGTTCTGCGTGGCGGTGGTGCGCCCATCGGCCGTCGCCGCCCCGCCGGTGCCACCCGCGGGGCTACCGCCGCCGCTGCCGTTGCCGACACTGCCGGCCGAGATCGCTGCGCGCAGCAGTTCGGCCATCTTCACGGCGTCGGCATTCTTCAGGTAGACGACCCAGATGCTTCCGGCCGGGCCGCCACCGGGCGTGGGTTGGTCGAGCTTGTCGATGATGGACAGCGCCGCGGCCATGCGCCCCGCGTTGGGCGCGCGCACGATCAGCGAGTTGGTGCGGTTCTCCACGATGACCGAGGTGCCGCCGGTCTGGGCCGGCGTGCCCGGCGTGGTGGCACCGCCGCCGTCGATCAGCTTCTGCACCGTCTGCACCACGTCGGAGGCGACCGCGTTCTTCAGCGGCACCACCTGCATCTCGCTGCCCGCGGGCTGGTCGAGCGCGGCGATGATCTTGCCCATGCGCTGCAGGTTGTCGGCGTAGTCGGTGATGACCAGCGAGTTGTTGCCCGGGCTCGCGTTGATCGTGTTGTTGGCCGTGATCAGCGGGCGCAGCACGGCCACGAGGTTGTTCGGGTTCTCGTAGTTGAGCTTGAAGATCTGCGTGAGCACCACGTCGCCGCGCTGCGAGGGCGCGCCCACCGAGACGGCGCTGGTCTGCAGCTTCGCGTCGGCCTCGGGCACCACCTTCAGCAAGCCGCCAGCCTCCACCACCGTGAAGCCGAGGCCGCGCAGCGCCGACAGGTAGTTGCGATAGGCCTCGCCGAGCGGCTGCGGCTTGTCGTTGTAGACGGTGATGTTGCCCTTGACGCGCGGGTCGACCAGGATGTCGCGGTTGAGCATGGCGCCGATGGCGCGCGAGACGGCCTCGATGTCGGCGTTGACGAAGTTCAGCGTCACCATCTGGCTCTTGGAGCGCGAGGTCGGCACCGCGGCGTCGTCCGCCGCGGACGCGGCCTGCGCCGACTTGCGCGGCGCGGCCTGCAGCGGCGCGGTGACGGACGAGGCGAGCAGGGCGATTGCAATGGAGGTCGCGTGCAGGCGACGGAGAGAGAGTGTGGTTCGTTCCATGATCACCCGATCGAAATGACGGACAGCGCACCGTTGCGGCGTCCGATGAGATTCAGCAAGTTGTCCAGCGCCGCTTCGGCGCCCGGAGCGGCCTGCGCCTCGGCGCGGATGCGCACGCCCGTGGCGCCGATCAGGCCGCGGCCCTTGATCTGCAGCGCGCCGTCGAGCGTGGAGATCCACACCAGCGCGCGCGTGGCGCCGTCGCCGGGTCGGATCTGCGTGCTCGAGTCCGGCTGGATGAGGACGCGGTACGTGCCCAGCGAGTCGAGCGTGGTCAGCCGCGACGAGGCCTGGCGCACCTCCACCTGCGCGCTGCCCAGTGTGCTCCAGTGTCCGCCCTTGAGCGCGAACGACAGGTTGTGCGTGCTGAGCGTGAGCACGCCGCCAGGATGGATCGTGTTCCAGGGGAAGCCGCGGCCCTCGAGCCAGCCCAGGGGCCACTGGCCCAGCGGCGTGGCCGCCGCCAGCGCCGCCTCGTCGGGACCGCCACCGCCCGGCTTCACCAGCGTGGCAGGCGCCTCGGGCTGGCCGCGCTCGTCGGGGCCGATCACCTTCACCTGCCAGGCGTCGAGCGTGCGACGCACGCTGAAGTCGATGCCGTGCGCCAGGCAACAGTCCTGCGTGAGGTGCAACGACAGCCCGTTCCAGCGCGGGCGCAGCGTCCATTCGAGGCGCGTCGGCAGCACCGACGCGTCGGTGCTGCCCGCGCCGCCGGTGAGCACGGTGATGGCGCTGCCGCTCCACACCGTGCCCTCGGCCTCGGCGAGCAGGAACTGGTCGTTGGTGGCCCTGGCCACGGCATTGGCGAGCAGGCTGGCCGGCAGTGTGACGACGATGCCCACGAGCAGGCCGATGACCGCGCCGACGATCGCCAGCCGGCGATGCTGGCGCAGCAGGCGCACCTGGCCTTCCTCGGGCGGCTTGGCGAAGCGTGAGGGCGCGAAGCCGCGCTTGGCCTTGCCCGGGCGCAGGCGGACGACGCTCATGACCGGCGCCCCGCGCGGGAGGTGGGCAGGGCCGTCACTGCGACGAGCCCATCGCGACGATCAACGTGCCGTCGTAGCCGTCGCCCGCACGCGTGAGGTTGGCCTCGATCGGGCGCACGCGTGCGCCGCCGCGCGCCTGGATCAGCCACTTGCGAAGGTCTTCGCCGTTGGCGCCGGTGACCGACAGCACGGCGCGGTCGTTCTGCACGGACAGCTTGGCCTTGCCGCCAAGCTCGGCGGTGGCGGCCTTGAGCACCTGCTCGGCCACCGATTGCGGCACCGGGGGCAGCGCCCGCAGCTGCTTCGCCTCGTTGGAGATCGCCTGCATCTGCAGCAGTTGCGCGTCGGCCTGCGCGCGCTGCAGCGGCGCGTCGTCCAGCGTCTTCCAGGCGGGGCGCACGAAGACGAGCCAGACGAACAGGAAGCCCAGCGCGAGGACGATGATGACGACCATCTGGCGTTCGCGCGCGTCGAGCCTGGCGTAGCGCGCCTGCAGCTGGTCGCGGGTATCGGTGATGGCGCTCATCTAGTGTCGTGATTGGGAAATTCGTTGAAGAGGTCGAGAGCGAGAAAGTGACGGTGCCGAATCCGGTCCAGTACGGTCGCAGACTAGGCGCGCCCGCGACACGATGCTGGGCGGCCTCGCGAGCGGGCGCAACCACGGATGCGGCCGTTCTGGGCGGGATTCTTCAACGAATTTCTCAATCACGACGCTAATTGCTCCGCGCCGACGGCTGGCGATGGCTCAGCACCAGCTTGTCGGTGCCCGACTGCACGTCGACGTTGGCGGCGCGCAGCTGGGTGGTGAATCGTTCGATCTCCTGCGGCGACCAGCCGTTGGCCGGCAGGCTCAGGTGCCCGGGCTCGAACTTCAGGTTGGCGATGGGCGAATGGCTTTGCGGCCAGGCCGATTCCGCGGCCTGCAGCAGCGTCTCGATGTCGCCGTCGCCCGGGCGGCCGGCAGCGGCGCGCAGCGTGTCGATCTCGCGCTGCGCCTGCGCGGCGGGCTCGTAGATCGATTTCACGTTCGGGAAGGTCTCGGCCACGATCGTGGTGAGCGCGGCCTTCTTGGCCGCGATGCGGTGGCTTTCCTGGACTGCGCGGATGTTCAGGCCCAGCAGCGTCACCACCACCAGCGACACCAGTCCGATGCGGGTCACGCGCCACGCGGGGTCGAAGGCGAAGCGGGCGGCGAGGTCGCGCACCAGCTTGACGCCACGGCGTTGCGGTGCGAGCTCGAACTGCAGCAGGTTCCAGCCGGCGCGCGCGGCGCGCAGCGCCTGTTCCTCGTCGGTGACCGAGGCCACGGGCATGCCCACGAACTCGCTGGCGTCGAGCGCGGTCTCGGGCGTGGCGGTCCAGCGCACCACGGTGTCTTCGGGCAGCGCGGAGAGCAGCGCGCGCGAGACGGGGCTGGTCAGCGGCACGCACAGCACGCCGGCGTCGTCGCGCCAGGCGAGCTGGGCCGGCTCGTCGGGACCGCCTTCGCGGAACGTGTGGCCGGCCACGCCCTGGTCGGGCCACCACGAGGGGACGGCGCGGTCCAGCGCGACGTTGCCGGATTCGAGCGCGGCGAGCTGGGCGCGCAGCCACGGCTTGTTGACCACGGCCACCCAGTGCTCGCTGCCGGCCTTGGCGTCGGGCGCAAGGGCCAGGTGGACTTCGTCCTCGTCCTCCAGCAGGCCTTCCTCCATCACGCCGGTGAGCGCGGCGCGCAGGCGGGCGGCGGGGGCCTTGGGGATCGCGACGCGCTGGAACGCGATGTCGCCCGGACGCAGCACCGCCACCACCTGCGCGGCGCGCGGCAGCGCCGCCGGCGTGGCCCGCCCGTGCTCGGCCACGCGCTGGCCGTCGGTGCTCAGCACGTAGTCGAACTCGGCGGGCGCGACATGGCCGGCGGTCGTCGGGGCGGCGAGCCGGGGCTGGGCGGCGAGCAGGATGATCAGCGTGGACATGGGTGGCGAAAGGCGAATTTACAGCCTGCGTGTGAACGCCGAGTACACACGCTGATGCCGGCACGGGATGCTCGGCAGGGCCGCAGGGGCAAAGCTGGGTATTGTGGCCTGTGACGATGACGGCCCCGGCGACTTTGTGTCACACGGTGCTGCGGGAAAACACGAAGCCCTGGCGCGACGGTGAGGGGGGCAATCCCTCGTTCGCGGTATCGCATCATGTGGCGTCGGGCGCAAGCCGCTCGCGGCGCAACACCTGGATCGGCGCGAACTGGTTCGCGCGCCACACCACGGAGCGCTCGCGCACGACGTGCTGCTCGAGGCGCAACTGGCCGTAGATCTCGAAGTGGAAGGACTTCACGTCGACCTGGACGGGCGGGTCGCCGGTGGGCGGCGCCCACCCGCTGGCGGCACTGCTGCCCAGCGCGACCCAGATGTCGGTCAGCTTGGACAGCGGGTGGGACTGGCGCGCCAGGATGATCTGCTGGGCCTGCGCGCGGGTGATGCCCGGCAGGGCCGCCATCAGCACCTCGGCGGGCGCCGTGTTCGCGTTGATGGTGGTGAGCAGCGCCGCCTGGCCGGTGGCCTGGCCGGCGGCCGGGGGCAGCAGCTGCACGAACGGCTCCAGCAGCTTCAGCGCCTTGGGGTCGATGCCGTACCAGGCCAGGTCGTCCAGCTGCACGGGCATCAGCACGCTGCTGCCGGACTGGCCGCTGCTGCCGGTGCCGGTGTTCTGCTGGGCCGACCAACTCTGCTTCATGCCCGCGCCCAGCGTGTCGGCGATCTCCGGGGGGACGCCGACGGCGGTGCAGATGATCTTGAGCCGGTTGATCTCGTCGAACCTGGCGGTGGGGCTCTTGTCCGGGCTGGTATCGACGACCAGGTTGTACAGGTTGTACTTGCCCTCGGCGTCGCTGATCTGGCCCGACAGGAAGGCCTCCGGGCCGCCTTCGGCGTCGTGGTTGCCGTCGGCCGACAGGAAGCTCGACAGCTTGGTCTCGGCCAGCGGCGTGGCCCAGGGCTGGCCCAGGTCGTCCTCGGTCTGGCCGTTGCGGATGGACGACTTGAGGATCAGGTTGCCCCAGTCCAGCGAGGCGTTCAGCAGCCACTCGGCCTGCGTGCGCGCGCGTTCCGCGGACTCCACCTCGATGCCGCGCCATTGCACCCACACCATGCCGGCGGCCAGCGTGGCCACGAGGGTCATGATCAGCAGCGCCAGCAGGATGGCGGCGCCGGCCTGCCGGCCGCGGCGGCGCGGGCTCACCATCGCGGGAGCTCCCGCTCGCGGCTGATCTCGCCCTCGGCCAGCTTCAGCGAGATGCGGATGGCGTTGGGTTGCGCCGCCACCACCGCGCTGGCCGACGTCTGCGCGCCCTGCGCGGACTGCACGTTGTTCCAGCTGCAGCCGGTGGTGGCGATGTTGGCGGGGTTGCACAGGTAGACCTGGAACGAATCGACGTTCTCCAGCACCGTGACGGCATTGCCGCTGATCGCGTCCCACTGCTGGCTGCGCATCCACGCGTCGGTGAGCTCGGACATGTGGATGACCGAGCCGCTGGCCCAGCGCTGCCAGCGCCGGTCCTGCAGCGTCCACAGCACCAGCTGGATGCCATCTGGCGTGCGGCGCGCCACCCGCAGCGTGGCGCCGTCGAACATCACCGCCTGCGGCAGCACCTTGCTGTCGACGATCTGCGAGACGTCGTACTCGAACTGCGACATGCCCGTGTTGAGCTTCAGCGTGCGGTCGCTGGCCGCGAGCGCGGTGTCCTTGGCGCGCACCACGGCGTCGATGCCGCGGAAGGCCATGCCCGCCATGATGGCCATGATCACCAGCGCGACCAGCACCTCGATGAGCGTGAAGCCCGCCGTGCGGCGGGGCGATGCGTGCGCGGCCATCAGTGCGACATCACCGTGGAGATGGTCAGCAGCTCGCGCTCTTCGTCGTTGGCCACCGAGGCGTCCACGCGGCGGAAGCTCGGGTTCGGCGTCGGCTGCACGTTGACCGTGCCCTGGAAGCTGCGCCCGAGCTGGACGCAGGTGAAGGGCGTCTTGCCCACCGCGGGCAGCTGGCCCGCGAGATGCAGCTCGGTCAGCTCGTTGTCGGCGCACCACTGCGCGAGCACCACGTCGGACAGCCGCTGCGACGTGTCGACGACCGAGCTCGCCGCGCGCGAGCCGGCCGCCAGCGAGATGGCGACGATGGCAAGCGCCACCATCACCTCGATCAGCGTGAAGCCGCGCGACGCTTGCGTGGCGCTCATTGCGCGGCCACCGTCTCGGCACCGGTGACGATCTGGAACGGCGACAGGCCGTCGGTGCCGACGGCCAGTTCACGCTCGCCCAGGTGCAGCAGCACGCGCTGCGCTGGTAGCAGCGGCTCGGGGCCCAGGCGCAGTTGCGGCGCGCCGACGATGGTGGCCGTCGTCTCGCTGTCCAGCCACTTGGTCGGCAGCTCGCTGGCCGCCAGCGCGGGCAGGCCCTGGAACTGGAAGCCGCCGGTGTCCAGCGGCTGCCAGCGCACGTCGGTGCCGACGATGCGCGACTGCGTGCGGGCGGTCTCGAGCAGCGCCGACAATCGGGCGCCTTCTTCCTCGAGCCTGCTTTGCGAGCGGTCGCGCAGCGTGAGCGAGATCGCGGCGGAGGCCACGGCCACGATCAGCACCACGACCATCAGCTCCAGCAGGGTGAAGCCGGCCGCGGCGCGGCGCTGCCTACTGCCAGGAACCGATGTCCGCGTCGTTGCCTTCGCCACCGGGTTGCCCGTCGGCACCAAAGCTGAACACATCGATTTCTCCGTGCACGCCCGGGTTGGCGTACTGGTAGGGGTGGTGCCAGGGATCATCGGGAAGCTTGTCGAGGTAGCTGCGCCAGTTGCCTGGAATCGTGCCGGTGGTGGGCTTGGTCGCGAGCGCCTGCAGCCCCTGGTCGCTGCTCGGATAGCGGCCGTTGTCCAGCTTGTACATCTTCAGCGCGTTCATCAGGCTTGAGATGTCGGCCTGCGCCGCGGTGATCTTGGCCTTGTCGACGTTCTCCAGCACCTTCGGCGCGATCAGGGCCGCGAGCACGCCGATGATGACGATCACGACCATCAGCTCGAGCAGCGTGAAGCCACGTGAAGCGCGGCGTGCGGTGAGGGCTTGATTCATGAAAGGGGTTCCGTAAGGCCTGCGGCCACCAAGTCTTGAATCATAATCCGCGCATGAGTTCCCGCTGGACTGGCTTTTTCGTCTGGGCCCTGGTGGCGGCAAGCGCCGCTTTCTGGGGTCTGAAGATATTCTCCGCCACGCGGCCCGTGCCTCCTGGCGCGCAGGCCCCGCAGGCGGTGGCGGCCAATGGGCCGATGGAGCGCCTGTTCGGTGCCGTGCTGGTGCCCACCGCGGCCGCCGCGCAGGTGCATCCGGAGAGCGAACGCTTCCAGCTGGTGGGCGTCATCGCCGCGCCCGACGGCGCGGCCGGCAGCGGCTTCGCCGTCGTCACCATCGACGCCCAGCCGGCGCGCACGTATCCCGTGGGCCGGGTGCTCGACGGCAACACCACGCTGCTGGCCGTCACCAAGCGCGGCGCCGAGTTCGGCCCGTCCGGCGGTCCCACCGCGTTCTCGCTGCAACTGCCCGACCCCGCGCCCGCCGAGACCGGCACGCTGCCGACGGCCGTCTCGCAGACGACCAATGGGCAGCAGCCGGGCAGCGCCGTGGCTGCCGCCAGCGCTCAACAGCCCGGCAATTCGCCGCAATTCGTTCCGCAGGTGCCGGGCCAGGTCAACGTGCCCAACCCCGTTCCCGGCCATGGCGGCATGCGCGGCCCGGGCCACGGCGGCGCGAACGGGGGCGGCGCGCCGTCGCGAGCGGGCCAGCCGCCAGTCGGCACCACCGAGGCACCGCCGCTGCAGCAGTAGGCGTTGCGCTCACCCCGACAAGCCGGCCGCGCGCCGGCTTTGCCTTTTCTTTACACGCCCAGTGCCTTGGCCACCGCCAGCAGGTCCTCGAACCGATGCGCGGCCGCGCGCGCCGGCTCGCGCGCGTGCGCGCCATCCGCGCGGCAGATCCAGCCGGCGTGCAGGCCGGCGGCCAGCGCGCCGTCCACGTCGGTGGCCAGGTCGTCGCCCAGGTGCAGCACCTGGTTGGGCACCGCGTTCGCCGCGGCGCAGGCGGCCGCGAAGATCGACGGGTCGGGCTTGGCCGCGCCGTGCAGGCGCGCCGACACCGAAGCCGAGAAGAAGCGATCCAGCCCGACGCGCTGCACTTCGGCGTTGCCGTTGCTGAGCGCCACCAGCCGGTAGCGCGAGGCCAGGCGCTCGAGCCCTGGCAGCACGTCGTCGTAGAGCGTGACGGCATGGCGGGCCTCGAAGAACACCTCGAACGCGGTCTCGGCCAGCGCCGGGTCGTCGCCGTGCCGCGCCAGCCCGCGGCGGATCGTCTCGAGGCGGATGGCGCTCAGGTCGTGCGCCCAGTGCGGGTGCTCGGCGGCCACCTCCGCGCGCAGCGCCAGCATCGCCGGCGGTGGCAGGCCCTGCGCGGTGGCCGGGGCGTGCGTGCGCAGCCAGCCGGCGAGTACCTCCTCGGCGGCGACCAGCGGGGGCCGCACGGGCCACAGCGTGTCGTCGAGGTCCAGCGTGATCGCGGTGATGTCGCGCAGCGATGGCGTCATGCGACGTGCTCCGGATCGGCGGCAAGCGTGGCGAGGCAGTCGGCGCACAGGCAGTCCGACCACTTCGCGCGCAGCTCCGCCAGGCGTTGCGCTCCCAGCGCGTAGGTCACGCAGAAGCAAGGCGTGGCGCGATCGGCTGCCGCGCCGCAGGCGAACGGCCCGTTGCAGCGCGGGCAGGTCGTCGCACGGAAGCCCGCGGCCGGCGACGTGTTCATACGGCAGCCTCCGTCCTGCGGACTGCGGCGCGAGCGCCTTCGGGCGGCCGGGCGGCGCTCATGAGAACAGCGCCGCCAACTGTTCGCGCAGCAGCTTCTTCTGCACCTTGCCCATCGCGTTGCGCGGCAGCGCGTCGACGAGCTTCACGTGCTTGGGCACCTTGAAGTGCGCGATGGTGGATTTCAGCGCCGCGACGATGGCTGCGGTCGCCAGCGCCGCGCCGCCGCGCGCCACCACCACGGCCACCACGGCCTCGCCAAAGTCGGGATGCGGCACGCCGACGACGGCCGACTCGGCCACGCCGGGCAGGTCGTTGATGCGCCCTTCGATCTCCGCCGGGTAGACGTTGAAGCCGCCGCTGATGATCAGGTCCTTGCTGCGGCCGATCAGCGTCAGCACGCCGGCGTCGTCGAGCCGGCCGACGTCGCCGGTGCGGAACCACCCGTCGGCGGTGAACTCCTCGCGGGTCTTCTCCGGCATCTGCCAGTAGCCCGCGAAGATGCTGGGGCCCTTCACCTCGATGCCGCCGATCTCGTCCGTCGCGCAGGCGCGGCCCTGGTCGTCGTGCACGCGCACGCCCACGCCCGGCAGCGCGGCGCCCACGGTGCCGCCGCGTCGCGCGCTCTCGGGGCGGTAAGGGTTCGAGGTGAGCATCACCGTCTCGCTCATGCCGTAGCGCTCGAGGATCGTGTGGCCCGTGCGCTCGCGCCAGGCGTCGAAGGTGTCGGGCAGCAAGGGCGCCGAGCCGCTGATGAACAGCCGCATCGTGCGGCACGCGGCCGCGTCCAGGCCGGGTTGCGCGAGCAGGCGCACGTAGAGCGTGGGCACGCCCATGAACACGCTCGCGCCGGGCAGGCGCGCGAGGGTGGCGAGCGGGTCGAAGCGGTGGAACCAGATCGTCTTCGCGCCGGCGCGCAGCGCGCCGTGCAGCGCCACGAACAGGCCGTGCACGTGGAAGATGGGCAGCGCGTGGATCAGGACATCGCGCCCTTGCTCCCATTGCCAGGACGAGTGCAGCACGTCGGCGTTGGCGAACAGGTTGCCGTGCGTCAGCTGCGCGCCCTTGCTGCGGCCCGTGGTGCCGCTGGTGTAGATGATGGCCGCGACGTCGTCGGCCGCGCGCGCCACCGTCTCGAAGTCGTCGCCCATGCGCGCGGCGCGTTCGAGCAGGCTGCCCGTGCGGTCGTCGCCCAGCGTGAGCACCGTGCGCGTGCCGCGCGCGAACGCGAGCCGGCTCACCCAGGGGAAGTTGCGCGGCGCGCACACCACCAGCGCCGGCGCCGCGTTGTCGATGAAGTATTCCAGCTCGCTCGCCTGGTAGGCGGTGTTCAGCGGCACGTAGACCAGGCCGGCGCGCAGCGTGGCCAGGTACAGCATCACGGCCTCCACCGACTTGTCGGCGTGCACCAGCACGCGCGCGCCCGCGGGCAGCGCGAGGTCGGCGAACAGGTTGGCCATGCGGGCGCTGCCGCGCTCCAGGTCGCCCCAGGTGTAGTGCAGCGGCACGAACGCCGCATGGCCGTCGTGGCCGCCGGGGGCGTCGGCCGTCTCGATCGCGGTGGCGTCGAGTCGCGAGGGGAAGAACGGGCGCAGCTGGGCGTAGAGATTGGCGTTGCGGGACATGTCTCGTCGTTTTATCGGGCGACGTCAGGGCGTCGACAACGGCGATTGTGCGTCCACCGGCGCGCCGACTCGTGCCATCCGGATCGCCAGCCAGTCGCGCAGCGCCGGCTGGGCGGTCAGGGCGAGGGCGCGTCCGTAGGCCTCGGCGGCCTCGGCGCGGCGGCCGGCCTGGCCCAGCAGGTGCGCCTGCGCCGCCCACCAGGGCTGGTGCTGCGCGATCCGCGCCGCGTCCAGCGCCTCGAGCAGGCGCAGGCCGGCCTGCGGGTCGTGCGTGGCCTGCGCGGTGGCCACCGCGTGGCCGATGTGCGCGCCGACGCTGGGCGAGAGTGCCAGCAGCGCGGCGTAGAGCGCGACGATGGCGTCCCAGGGCACGCGGCCCGCGCGGCGGCCGTGCATGTGGGCCGACTGGATGCAGGCCTCCAGCTGGTACGGGCCGGGCGAGGCTAGCGCGGCGGCACGGGCCAGCGCGTCCTCCGCGCGGCGCTCCAGCACGGCGTTCCACTGCGCCGGCTCTTGTTCGTCGAGCGCGACGAACGCGCCGCAGGCGTCCCGGCTCGCGCCGCGACGGGCCTCGCACAGGCCCAGCAGCGCGGCCAGGCCCAACGCCTCGGGTTCGTTCGGCAGTTGCGCGGCGACGAGGTCCGCCAGGTACAGCGCTTCCTCCGCCAGTTGGCCACGCGCTGCATCGTCCACGTCGCCCCAATGCAGCGTGTACGCGCCGTAGACCGCCTCCAGCACCGCGGCCACGCGCTCGGGGAGCTCGCTCGCCTCGGGTTCGTCGAAGCGGATGCCGGTGGCCTTGATCTTGGCCTTGGCGCGCGACAGCCGCTTGCCCATCGCCTCGGGCTTGACCAGGAACGCGCTGGCGATGCGCGCGGCGTCCAGGCCCAGCACCACCTGCAGCATCAGCGCGCTGCGCACGTCTGCTCCTATCGCCGGGTGGGCGCAGACGAACATCAGGCGCAGCCGCTCGTCGGGGACGGCGGGCGATTGCGGCGCGGCGGCGTCGTCGCCGGGAAACAGCACGCGCAGCGTCGGATCCTCGGCCAGGCGGCGCCGGCGCGCGGCCATCAGCAGTTCGCGCCGGGCCACCTCCAGCAGCCAGGCCTGCGGCGCGTGCGGCACGCCGTCGGCGGGCCAGCGCACGAGCGCACGAGCGAAGGCTTCGCCGAGGGCGTCCTCGGCGCCCGCGATGTCGCGCCACTGCCAGGCGAGCCACGCCACCAGCCGGCCGTAGTGCTGGCGCGCCGCGCGCTCGGCGGCGGACCGGGCGGCGGCGTCGGGGGTCACTTCGCGCCGGTCTGCATCAGCGTGAAGACCTCGGTGCTGCCGGAGAGCGAGCACGGCGCGCGCTCGGCCCAGCGCAGCGCCTCGTCCAGCGAGGGCACGTCGATGATGACGAAGCCGCCCAGCAGATCCTTGGTGTCGGCGAAGGGGCCGTCCTGCACGAGCCGCCTGCCCTCGCGCACGCTCACGCGCGTCGCCGTGTGCACGTCCAGGCGCTGGCAGGCGCGCACGATGCCGGCGGCCATCATCGCCTCGATGTACAGCTTCCACGGCTGCATGCCGATGGGCGCGGTCTCGGGGTGCGTGTTGTAGTCGTAGACGTCCAGGGGCTGGTTGAAGGTCAGCGCGTATTCCATGATCGGGTCTCCAGAGGGGGAGCCGCACCGCGCGGCTCCTGGACGATGGATGCGCGAGGCGGTGGCGGACGGACATGCGCCACGAAAAAAATGTCGTCATCCTGCGCGCAGTTGCAGGATCCACCCCCGCCGAAGTGCCGACTGGGGAAGGCGTCGGCCCGCGTGGATCCTGCGACTGCGCGCAGGATGACAAGCGTGTCAGAACTTCGCCGGACGCTTCTCGATGAACGCGGCCAGGCCTTCTCGATGCTCGTTGGAGTCGGCGTAGGCATAGTGCGCCGCGCGATCCGCGGGCTCGCTGAACGTGGGGCGGGCGAAGGCGCGCAGCACGCGCTTGTTCAGGCGCATCGCCTGCGGCGACAGGCCGGCGATGTGGGTCGCCACGCGGCGCACCTCGTCCTCCAGCCTGTCGACGTCCACCACGCGGGTGACCACGCCGCGCTCGTGCGCCTCGGCCGCGCCCATCAGCCGAGCCTCGATCAGCAGCTCGCGCAACAGCGTCTGGCCCACGATGTGCGACACGATCTCCACCTCGGCCGGCGCCATCGGGAAGCCCAGGCGGGCGATGGGCACGCCGAAGCGGCTGGTGGGCTCGCACAGGCGCAGGTCGCAGCAGGCCGCGATCTCCAGGCCGCCGCCGATGCAGGCGCCCTCGATGTGCGCGATCAGCGGCACGTCGCAGTCGAGCATCGCGTGCAGTGCCGGCGCGACGATGTCCTCGTGGTACGCGGCGAGCGACTCGGGCTCGAAGCGGAACTGCGGGAACTCCTCGATGTCGGCGCCCGCCACGAACTCGCGGTCGGCGCCGCGCACGACGATCACGCGCGGCGGCTCGTCGGCGCGCTGCACGGCGTCGAACACCGCGCGCAGCTCGCGCCACATGTCCAGGCTCAGCGCGTTCATCTTGCCCGGGTTGGAGATGCGCAGCGTGGCGATGCCGAGGGCGTCGGCCGGCTCGAGGCGGATGTGGGCTTCGGACATGGATACCTCGCTGCGATGGAGTGGCGCTTGCGTCAGCGGTCGGACGAGAGCGTCAACACGGGCGCGCCGGCATTGCCCCAGATGAACACGGTGTACACCTCGCTGGCCGTGAACGACTGGTTCACGAGGGTCGCGGGCGTCGTCCCGATGGACGGCAGCACCGTGGACGTGCCCGTGGTGGCGACGAGCGTGACGTACGGCGACGCGGCGCCGAACGCGGCGTTGCCGAGCGTCTTCGCGTCGACGGTGGCCGACACCGTGCCGCTGCCGCCGTTGACGCCGTTGATGACGCGCGCCTTGACCTGCTGCGTGGTGCTGGTCGAGGGCGTGTTGTCGTCCGTGATCAGCGTGGCGGCGGGGTTGCTCTGGCTGCCGGTGACCAGCAGCGTGTAGTCGCTGCCGGCGGTGGCGGCCGGCAGCGTGACGCCGTTCGTGGTGACGCCGTCGACGATGATCGACGTCGTCAGCGCGCCGCTCGGAATCGTCACGTAGCTGCCCACGGACGGCGAGGCCGCCTGCGTGGTGATGGCGTTGCCGTTGATCGTGACGGTCACCAGGCCGCCGGTGCCGCCCACGGTGGCGTCGGCCGCGACGCGTACGCGCGCCAGCGTGCTCGTGTAGGGCGTCATCGCGCCTTGCTGGTCGAGTACCGCGCCGTTGAGCAGCACGCCGCCGGCGGTGTGCGTGAGGATCAGCGTCGCGATCTCCTGGTTCTTCAGCGTGAGCGCGGGGATGTCCAGCAGCAGCGTCGTGGTGTCGCCGTTGGCGAACACGCAGACGTTCCAGGTGCTGCCGGTGGAGCCGGCGGTGAGTTGGCTGTAGGCGGTCTGCAGGCCGGTGACGGCGGATGCGAACGGCGTGTCCGTGACGGTCAGCGCGTCGCAGGCATTGGTCGACAGGTAGACGTCGACGCTGGGCGCCTCGCCGGAGGCGGCGTTGAAGATGCGCAGCTTGGCGTTGCCGGAGGCCGGACTGGTTTCCTCGTCGGTGAGGAAGGTCGCCGTCGCCGTGCCGCCGGTCAGGGAGGTGACGACCGAGAAGTGATCGGTCTTGGTGACGGTGCCGGCGACGGTGGCCGCGGTGCCGGCGCCGCTGCTGCTCTTGACCTGGAAGGTGTAGGAGCCCCGGTCGACACCCGTGTAGGCGCTGGCGGTGCCGGCCGCCGTGCCGCTGACGACGAGGTTGTCGCTGCCGTCGCTGTTCTCCGTGTACAGGTCGAGGCTGGTGTACTCGGACGTCGCGTTGATCATGCGCACGTCGCCCTCCTGGGCATCATCGTTGCCGCAGGCGCTCAGCAAGGGCAAGGTGCAGGCGACCGCGATCGCGGCCCAGGTCTTCAAGCGCATCTTTCTCTCCGTGAATGTCGTTGTGCGACCGCTGGCGTCGCCGCGCACCACTGTGCGTCCGCTACCCTGCGCGTTTGTTGCTCGAACATGATGTTTCCGCGACAGCTCATGGCCGAGCGGGGTCCGAGGGTCGGACCGCAGTGTAAGGCGCTCAGACGTCGGCGAAGTTCGTCGGCAGCCCGGGCACGTCCACCCGGCAATGCAGCACATGGCCGGCCCAGGGCTGGGCGGCCAGCTCGGCCTCGGGACGCTTCTCGCGCGAGGTGGTCACGTAGAGCGTGCGCAGGTCGTCGCCGCCGAAGCACGGCATCGTGGGGCAGCGCACCGGCAGCGGCACCGACTCCAGCAATTGCCCGTCCGGCGCGAAACGCGCCAGGCGCTGGCCCTCGAAGCAGGCGGCCCAGTAGCAGCCCTCGGCGTCGACGGCGCCGCCGTCGGGACGGCCACCGTAGCCTTCCAGCGGCGCGCCGTCCTGCTTGGGCGGGAAGCTGGCGAACACGCGGCGGCGCGACAGGTTGCCGCCTTGCGGGTCGAAGTCGAACGCGAAGACCGTGCTCAGCTTGGTGTCCGTCCAGTACATCGTGCGGCCGTCGGGGCTCCAGGCCAGGCCGTTGCTGTTGGCCACGTCGTCGACGATCCGCTCCAGGCTGTGTGGCGTGAGGCAGTACAGCGAACCCTTGGGCAGGCGCTCGTCGTGGATCGTGCCGACCCAGAAGCGGCCCTGCGGATCGGCCTTGCCGTCGTTGAAGCGCAGCTTCTTCGTGTCGTAGGGCGCCGCCGCGACGCGCTCGCTGCTGCCGTCGTGCACGTCGAAGTGGAACAGGCCGTCGCGACGCGCCATCAGCACGCCGCCATCGGGGCGCGGCGCGATGCTGCAGACCTCGGTCGGGAACGTCCACTGGTCGTGCACGAGGGTGGCGGGCACGTAGCGGTTGAGCTTGTGGCCGGCGATGTCCACCCAGTACAGCGCCTGTTCGCCCGGATGCCAGAACGGCGACTCTCCTGCGATGGAGGCGGGCAGGGGCAAGGGCGTGAACTCGTAGGCGGACATGGCGGGCCTGGTGCGGTAGGTCGGTCGAAGCGGCATCGTAGCGGGGTACCGCGATGAAACCGCTGGCAATCGAAGCGCCTGCGGCGGGTGTCCGCATCGCCCCCTGCAATCCCGTACACCTTGGACTGGCGTCACAGCTTCTTGAGCAGCGCCACCGATTCCTTCGGGTTCAGGTTGTGGCGGCGGCCGTCCTCGCTGGGCGTGGAGCCGTCGACCATCAGCTGGATCACCTGCGTGGGCGTCAGCCTGGGATCCAGCGCGAACAGCTTGGCCGCCAGGTTGGTCGCGTTGGGCGACGCCATCGACGTGCCCGAGAAGCGCACCAGCGCGCCGCCCGGCAACGTCGATTCCACCTGGTAGCCGTTGGCGTCCACGCGCACGGTGTCGCCGTAGCTCGTGAAGCTGGCCTCGTCGCCGGCCTGGTCGACCGCGCCCACGGTCAGCAGGTTGGGCAGCTTGATCGACGCGGGAATGCTCTCGTCGAAGCTGCTGTTGGCGTCGGCGTTGCCGGCCGCGCAGATGAACAGCACGCCAGGCGCGCTCCGCATCGCCTCCTGCAGGCCGTCGTGCTCGATCTTGAACAGCTTGCGGGCGATCTCCTTGCGGTCGGCGGCGTCCTTGCCGATGCCGTTCTTCTCCAGCGCGTCCTCGTAGCCTGCCGGATTGCCGCCCCAGCTCATGTTGACCACGCGCACGCCGTGGTCGCGGAACCAGGCGACCGTGGTCTTGTAGCTCTCCACGGCGCGGCGGGTCAGCGCCTCGGTGGGCGCCTCGGGCACGTGGCGGTAGTCGAAGGTGATGCGCGAATAGGCCAGGCGCACGGCCGGATTGCCGCGCGCGGCGATGCCGGTCACGTGCGTGCCGTGCGAGTAGTTGCCGTACAGGCTCAGCTGTTCGAAGAAGGTCGACACCTGCGGCGGCGTCATGCCGGCGAGTTGCTTCTTCAGGTTGTCGGCCTCCGGGCTGTCGATGGACAGCTGCAGGTCGGACAGGCCCTTGAGGTTGTCGCGCATGCCCGGGTAGCCCTTGGCCTGCTCGGGCGTCAGCGGCTGCAGCATGCCGTGCGTGGGCTCCGACAGCAGGTCGAAGGCGAGGCCGTGCGGGTCGGTGCTGGCCTTCGGATGCGGGTCGGTGTAGAGCTGCTTGGGAAACAGCGACAGGTCGGAGCCCGAGTCCCAGATGGCCACGGTCACCGGCGTGAGCCTGTCGGCGTCCGTGAGCACGACGTCGCGCGCCGCCCAGATGTCGGACTTCTGCACGTTGTGCGCGGCCACGTCGGCGCTGAGCAGCGCCACTGTGGCATCCTTGAGCGGCACCACCTGCTTCAGGCTGAAGCGCGCGTTGACGATCGCGCTCGCCAGCTCGCTGCTGACCTCGTGCGAACGCGCCACGGCGGGCTCCACGTTGGCCTGGATGCGGCCCAGCACGACGGCTTCGCTCACGAGCTGCGCGCTGCTCTTGGCTTCCTTGATGCGGTTGCCGACCACGGCCCAGGGCAGCGCGGCGAGGCTGTCCGAATAGATCCTGGCGTAGGCATGCTCGAAGTCGGGGCCGCCGGACTGGCCGGTGGCCGCATGCGCCTTGAGCAGGGCCTCGGTGCGCAGGCCGCTGAGCAGCTTCGCATCGGGCTTGTCTTCCAGCGCGCGGATCTGCGCGATGGTGGCCAGCGCGGCCTGGTCTTCCGTGCCCGACAGCATCTGCAGCAGCAGGCGCGTCGTCAGCAGCGAGCGCACCTCGCCGCGGTCCTGGATGTCGTACTGGGCGAGCACGGCGTCGATGTCGACGCGCACCTTGGCGGCGAACACGCCGAAGGTCTTGTCGTCGGACTTCACCAGGTCGGTGGCCGTGCCGGCGACGGGATAGGTGAAGCGCGGCAGGTCGTCGAGCGTGTTGACCACCTTCTTCGCGCCGGCCTGGGCCGAGGCGTCGGCCATCGCCATCAGCGTGGCCAGCGCGGCCGACAGCGCCAGCACCAGGGGTCGGAGGACAAGGGCGGAGCGGTTCATGGGCGGAGCTTTCCAGGAGGTTCGAAGCTCACATCCTATCCTCGACGGCAGCGCGCTTCGGTACTGGTTGGCGCGCAGCATCCTCGCGCCCGAACGCCTTGCCCGTGAACGGCAGCGCCAGCAGTGCGCAGCCCCCCAGCGCGAGGCCGCATCCGAGCCCGCCCAGCTGCGTCAGCGCCGTGCCCGCCACGGCGGTGCCGATGAAGGCCGCCAGGAAGGTGACGACGATGCTGCGCGACAGCAGCGAGCCGTCGGGGTCGAGCGCCGAGATGCGCGACGTGAGGAAGGGCGTGACCGCGTAGTAGGCGAACGAGACCAGCAACTGCGCGACGAAGAAGCCCACCCAGTCGTGCACGAGGAAGAACCACAGCGCGGCGCCACCCATCAGCAGCTCGGCGGCCCACAGGATGGGGCGGCGCAGCTCGTGGCTGCGGCGGTGCGATGCCGCCAGCGCGCCCACCGTGCCCAGCAGCGATACCAGCGCGAGCACGGGCCCGATGCGCTCCGGCGCGATGTGCAGCTGGCGGCCCACCACGTCGGCCAGCGCCCATTGCGCGGAGAGCACGCTGTAGACCAGCATCATCACGGCCCAGATGGGCAGCAGCGTGCGCCACGGCAGCGCGGCGCGCGCCGTTGGCGCGACGGCGACGGCGAGTCCCGCGTCGGCGCCCGCGGCCGCGGCGGGCAAGGCCACCAGCGCGAAGGCGACGGCGATGACCACGAAGACCCATTGCGTGACGAAGGCCTCCGGCATCGCGTACGCCGCCACCAGCAGCGCACAGTCGATCATGCCCGAGACCAGGATGATGACGCCCCACGCGCGCTCGGCCGCAGGGCGGTTGGACAGGCTGGCCGCCACCACGACGAACAGCACGCCCTCGAACAGCCCCGTGACCAGGCGCGCGCCGCCCACCGCCGCCACGCCGGGCATCCACGCGGCCGCGGCCTGCGCGAGCAGCGCGCCCAGCGTCGCGATCCACGCGAGTCGGCGCGGCGCGCGCGCGATCCAGCGCGGGAAGACCGCGCAGCTGATCGCGATGCCGGCGATCTCCAGCGCTGCGAAGCCCGTGGCCGCATCCTCGCCCACGCCGAAGCGGCGCATCAGCGCGCCCACGATCAGCGGCATCAGGATCGTGCCGTTGGTGGCCAGCGCGTACGCGCAGGACAGGCGCAACAGCGCGGCCCGCGAGAGGTCGGGGCGCGGAGCGGCATTGGCGGGCGTCGGGATGGCCGTCATGAGGGAAGACCCGCGAGGGGCTTGAACGTGAGCGTTGATCACACCATAATATGATCATTGATCACGTGTCAATGATGACGAACCCACCCGATACCCTCATCGCCCCGCCGCGCACCCCCACCGGCGAGGCCGGCCGCCGGCCGCGGCAGGAGCGCAGCCGCCTGCGCGTCGAGACCATCCTCGACGTGGCGCTGGACATGGTGGTGGAGCAGGGCGCCGAGGCGCTCGCCATGCGCGAGGTGGCGCGCCGCGCCGATGTGCAGATCAGCTCCATCTACCAGTACTTCCCGTCCAAGGCGCACATCATCCGCGAGCTCGCTAAGCGCAACCTGCAGAAGGTGCGCCTGCTGCTGCAGACCCAGGTGCAGCGGCTGTTGGCCGAATATCCCGGCGCGCCGCCGGTGTCCGAGGCCGTCAGCCGCCTGGTCGACGCCTACTTCGCCCACTACCGCGACCAGCCCGACGCGCTGGCCGTGTGGGCCGGCGCGCAAAGCGACCATGGCCTGCGCGACCTGGACCTGGAAGACACCCGCAGCACGGCCGAATTCCTCGTGATGCCGCTGCAGCGCATCCTGCGCCGCGACGACCGCGACGTGCTCTATCCGCTGGCGCTGCTCGTCTCCGAGGTCACCGCGGCCGCCGCGCGCCTCGCGCTCGCGCTCGAGTCGCCGTTGCGCGAGCAGCTCATCGCCCGCCACAAGGCCATGCTGGTGGCCACGCTCGAGGACCACCGCCGCCCATGACCGCCGCACCCGACTACGCGTACTACAAGGGCGCGCTGGCCGGCGCCCGCCTGCCCGCGGCCTTCGTCGACCTCGACGCGCTGCACGCCAACCTGGCCGACCTGCGCGCACGCGCCGGCGGCCTGCCCATCCGGCTCGTCACCAAGTCGATCCGCTCGCTGGAGATCCTGCGCCGCGTGCTGGCCACGGGCGCGTATTTCCAGGGCCTGATGTGCTACTCGCCGGCCGAGGCCGCGTGGCTCGCGTCGCAAGGCTTCGACGACCTGCTGGTGGCCTATCCGTCGGTGGAGCCGGACGACCTGCGCGCCGTCGCCGCGCAGGTGCGCGCGGGCCGCACGATCACGCTGATGGTGGACGGCGCGGCGCAGGTGCAGCGCATCGCGGCCATCGCCCGGCATGAAGGCGTGGTGCAGCCGCTGGCCATCGACCTCGACATGTCGTCCGACTTCCCGGGCCTGCACTTCGGCGTGTTCCGCTCGCCGATCAAAGGCCCCGCGTCCGCGCTGGCGCTGGCCGCGGAGATCGCGCGCCATCCGTCGCTGCGCCTGGACGGCCTGATGGGCTACGAGAGCCAGATCGCCGGCCTGATGGACCGGGTGCCGGGCCAGGCCGCGAAGAACGCGGTGATCCGCTTCCTCAAGCGCCGCTCCATTCCCGAGGTCAACGAGCGCCGTCGCGCGACCGTGGCCGCGCTGGCCGCTGCCGGCCACCCACTGCGCTTCGTCAACGGCGGCGGCACCGGCAGCTTCGAGAGCACGCGCGCCGATTCCAGCGTCACCGAGCTCGCGGCCGGCTCGGGCCTGTACGTGCCAACGCTGTTCGATCACTACGGCGCGTTCCGCGGTCGGCCCGCCGCCGGCTTCGCGGTGGCGGTCACGCGATCGCCCGCGCCGGGCATCGTCACCTGCGCCGGCGGCGGCTATCCCGCCTCGGGCCCGGGCGGCGTCGATCGCCTGCCGCGGCCGTGGCTGCCCGAAGGGTGTTCGCTGGTCACGACGGAGGGTGCGGGCGAGGTGCAGACGCCGGTGCGCGTGCCGTCCGGCGTCGTGCTGGCGCCGGGCGACCCGATGCTGTTCCGGCACGCCAAGGCTGGCGAGCTGTGCGAGCGCTTCAACGAGTTGCTGCTGGTCGAGGGCGGGACGGTGGTCGACAAGGTCGCCACCTACCGCGGCGACGGCAAGTGCTTTTTCTGAATTGGAACGCGGATGTGGAAGAACTGGTCGGGGTATGTCGAATGTCCGAGCACGCCGGTGCTCACGCCGGGCAGTGGCGCTGAACTGGCGACGACGCTCGCGGACGCGGTGCGTGACGGCCGGTCGGTGCGCCTGGTCGGCGCCGGCCATTCGTTCAGCCCGCTGGTGGCCAGCGACGGCGTCATCGTGTCGCTGGACCGGCTGCAGGGCATCCTCTCCGTGGATGCTGCCACGCGGGTCGCGCGCGTGCACGCCGGCACGCGCCTGTACGCGCTGGGGGCCGCGCTCGCGCAGCGCGGGCTCGCGATGGAGAACCTGGGCGACATCAACGTGCAGTCCATCGCCGGCGCCACCAGCACCGGCACGCACGGCACGGGCCTGGGCTTCGGCAACCTCGCCACGCAGATCGGGGCGCTGAAGTTCGTCACCGCCGACGGCCGCGAGGTGGTCGCCTCGCCCGACGAGAACCCCGAGCTGTTCGCGGGCGGCCGCATCGCGCTCGGCAGCCTGGGCGTGCTCACCGAGGTCAGCCTGCGCCTGGTGCCGGCGTACCGGCTGCGGCTCGAACGCGGCCGCATGGATCTCGAGGAATGCCTGGCCCAGGCCGACGCGCTGGTGGCGGCCAACCGCCAGTTCGAGTTCTACTGGCTGCCGCATACGGAGACGGTGCTCACCAAGAAGTGGAACATCACCGACGCGCCGGTCGACAAGTCGGGCGTGGGACGCTGGGTCAGCGACGTGCTGCTGGAGAACATCGCGTTCGGCCTGCTGTGCGACGTCGGCAAGGCCGTGCCTTCGCTGTGCCCGCCGCTGAGTCGCTTCTGCGCCTCGCTGGTCTCGGCCAGCGAGCAGGTGGACGCCAGCTGGTCGATGTTGTCCACGGTGCGCCAGGTGCGCTTCAACGAGATGGAGTGGTCGCTGCCCGCCGAACGCGGCGCCGACGCGCTGCGCGAGATCAAGGCACTGATCGCCCGGCGCGAGTTCCCGCTGATGTTCCCGCTCGAGTACCGCTGGGTGCGCGGCGACGACCTCTGGCTGAGCCCCAACCACGGGCGCGACAGCGTGCACATCTCGGTGCACCAGTACTGCGGCATGCCGTTCGAGGGCTACTTCGACGCCGTGCAGGCCATCTGCCTGAACCACGGCGGCAGGCCGCACTGGGGCAAGGTGCATTCGCTGAAGGCGGCGCAACTGGCCCGGCTCTATCCGCGCTGGGACGACTTCCTCGCGTTGCGCGAGAAGATGGATCCGAAAGGCTTGTTCCTGACGCCGTACCTGCGGGGGCTGTTCGGCGTGTAGGCGGACCTGGGGTCGGTGAGCCGGATTGCAACAACATCCGACGGTGGGCAAGGCCAATAAAAGATGACGAGCGCTGGCAAGCCACGCCCCTAGAATCTTCGGCCTACCCTCCAAAGGACGCACATGAGCGGGCTCATCCGCATTCGCGGCGCGCGGCAGCACAATCTCAAGAACCTCGATCTCGACATCCGCACCGGCGAGTTGACCGTGGTGACGGGGCCGAGCGGGTCGGGCAAGTCGAGCCTGGTGTTCGACACGCTGTATGCCGAAGGCCAGCGGCGCTACGTCGAGACCTTCTCGGCCTACGCGCGTCAGTTCCTCGACCGCATGGATCGGCCCGCCGTGGATCACGTGGAGGGCGTGCCGCCGGCGATCGCCATCGACCAGACCAACCCGGTGCGCAGCTCGCGCTCCACGGTGGGCACGATGACGGAGCTCAACGACCACCTGAAGCTGCTGTTCGGGCGCGCGGCCGCGCTGTTCGACCGCGTCACCGCGCTGCCGGTGCGCCACGACAACGCCGACACCATCTACACCGACCTGGTGCGGCGCGCCGCGGCGCAGGGCGACCCGCGCGTGGCGATCACGTTCCCGGTCGAGCTGCCGGCCAACACGACGGCCGCGGAGGTCACGCTGTGGCTGTCCACCAGCGGCTTCACGCGCATCCAGGGCGAGCGCACGATCAAGGACGAGAGCGGCGGCGAGCGCAAGCTGCTCGACGTCGTCGCCGATCGCTTCCGCGTCGGCAACGTGGAGAAGGTGCGCGTGGTCGAGGCCATCGAGCTGGCGTTGAAGCGCGGGCAGGGCCGACTCAACGTCGACGTTCTGCCCGAGCACGCGGAAGCCGCCGACCCCGGCATCCGCTGGCGCTGGAGCACGGGCCTGCACTGTCCCGAGAGCGACCTGCGCTACGACGATCCGCAGCCCGCGCTGTTCTCGTTCAACTCGGCCTTCGGCGCCTGCGAGACCTGCCGCGGCTTCGGCCGCGTGATCGGCGTCGACTGGGGCCTGGTGGTGCCCGACGAGAAGAAGACGCTGCGCAACGGCGCGGTCAAGACCATCCAGACGCCCGCGTGGAAGGAGCAGCAGGACGACCTGATGCAGTACGCCGGCGACGCGGGCATTCCGCGCGACACCGCGTGGAACATGCTCACCGACGCCCAGCGCAAGTGGGTCATCGAGGGCTCGCCCAACTGGAACGGCAACTGGCACAAGCAGTGGTACGGCATCAAGCGCTTCTTCGAGTACCTCGAGTCGAAGGCCTACAAGATGCACATCCGCGTGCTGCTGTCGAAGTACCGCAGCTACACGCGCTGCCCGGCCTGCGACGGCGCGCGCCTGAAGCTGGAGGCGCAGCTGTGGCGCATCGGCACCAAGGAGCAGGCCGACAGCGTGCTGCCGCCCGAAAAGCGCCACATGCCGCACGGCGTCGACTGGACGCGCGAGCAGTTGGAGGCGCTGCCGGGCCTGGGCCTGCACGACATGATGCTGCTGTCGATCGATCGTCTTCGACGGTTCTTCGACATGCAGAAGACGCCCACCGAGCTGCCCGACGACGCGCTTAAGCTGTTGCTCGACGAGATCTGCACGCGGCTCAAGTACCTCAACGACGTGGGCATCGGCTACCTCACGCTGGATCGCCAGAGCCGCACGTTGTCGGGCGGCGAGGTGCAGCGCATCAACCTCACCACGGCGCTGGGCACGTCGCTCGTCAACACGCTGTTCGTGCTGGACGAGCCGTCCATCGGCCTGCATCCGCGCGACATGCACCGCATCGTGGAGGCCATGCAGCGCCTGCGCGACGCCGGCAACACGCTGGTGGTGGTGGAGCATGACCCGGCGGTGATGCTGGCGGCCGACCGCCTGATCGACATGGGCCCGGGCCCGGGCGAGAAGGGCGGCCGGATCGTGTTCGATGGCGAGCCGGAGGACGCGAAGCTGGCCGACACGCTCACCGGCGCCTACCTGGGCGCGCGCAAGCAGGTGGGCATGGGCATCCGGCGCGCTGTCGTCGAATCGACGCCGCGGCTGATCGTGCAGGGCGCCACCGAGCACAACCTGCGCGGCGTCACGGTGGAGTTCCCGCTGCAGCGCCTGGTGGTGGTCACCGGCGTCAGCGGCTCGGGCAAGAGCACGCTGATGCAGGACGTGCTGTACCCGGCGCTGGCGCGCCACTTCGGCAAGCCCACCGAGACGCCGGGCAAGCACGAGGCGCTGCTGGGCGCCGACTGGCTGTCGGAGGCGGTGTTCGTCGACCAGAGCCCCATCGGCAAGACGGCGCGGTCGAACCCGGCCAGCTACGTGGGCGCGTTCGACGAGATACGCAAGCTGTTCGCCACCACGCCGGTGGCCATCGAGCGCAACTACGGCGCGGGCATGTTCTCGTTCAACGCCGGCGACGGGCGCTGCCCCACCTGCGGCGGCTCGGGCTTCGAGCACGTCGAGATGCAGTTCCTGTCCGACGTCTACCTGCGCTGCCCCGACTGCGACGGCAGGCGCTTCCGCGCCGAGATGCTGGACGCGCACCTGGTGCGGCGCGACCGCCAGCTGTCCATCGCCGACGTGCTGGAGCTCACCGTGAGCGAGGCCGTGCAGCTGTTCGTCGACGATCGCGAGGTGATCCGCCGCCTGCAGCCCATCGTCGACGTGGGCCTCGACTACGTGAAGCTGGGCCAGCCGGTGCCCACCCTGTCGGGCGGCGAGGCGCAGCGCCTGAAGCTGGCCGGCTTCCTCGCCGAGGCCGCGCACGGCCCGCAGCAAGCGGCCGCCAGGAAGGGCACGCTGTTCCTGTTCGACGAGCCCACCACGGGCCTGCACTTCGACGACATCGCCAAGCTGATGCGCTCGCTGCGCCGCCTGCTGGAGGCCGGCCACTCGCTGATCGTCATCGAGCACAACCTCGACGTGATCCGCTCGGCCGACTGGCTGGTGGACCTCGGGCCCGAAGGCGGGGAGGCCGGCGGCGAGCTCGTGGGCGTGGGCACGCCCGAGGACCTGAAGGCCAACACGCGCTCGCACACGGGCCGCGCGCTGCGCGACTACGAGGAGACACTGGGCCTGGAGCGCTATGCCGCTTCCGACGTGGCGCGCGAGAAGCACGCGCGCTACGCCGCCGTGGAGGACGCGCGCTTCAAGACCGAAGGCGCGCGCGACGAGAGCAAGGACGGCCCGAGCCTGCAGTCGCTGGTGAGCAAGCGCCGGCGCGCCACGGGCGCCAGCGCCGCGGACGAATCCATCCGCATCGTCAACGCGCGCGAGCACAACCTCAAGGGCATCGACGTTGCCATCCCGCGCGGCAAGTTCACCGTCGTCACCGGCGTGTCGGGCTCCGGCAAGAGCACGCTGGCGTTCGACATCCTGTTCAACGAGGGCCAGCGGCGCTACCTCGAGTCGCTCAACGCCTATGCGCGCAGCATCGTGCAGCCGGCCGGACGCCCCGAGGTGGACGCGGTGTACGGCATCCCGCCGACGGTGGCGATCGAGCAGCGGCTGTCGCGCGGCGGTCGCAAGAGTACCGTGGCCACCACCACCGAGGTATGGCACTTCCTGCGCCTGCTGTGGGTCAAGCTGGGCATCCAGCACTGCATCCACGACGGCAGCCCGGTGAAGCCGCAGAGCGTGGGGAGCATCGCGGCGCAGCTGCTGCGCGACTACCGCGGCCAGCACGTGGGCCTGCTCGCGCCGCTGGTGGTGGCGCGCAAGGGCATCTACACCGATCTGGCCAAATGGGCCAAGGCGCGCGGGCACACGCACCTGCGCGTGGACGGCGAGTTCGTGAAGGTGGATCCGTGGCCGCGCCTGGATCGCTTCAAGGAGCACACGCTGGAGCTGCCGGTGGGCGATCTCGTGATCGCGCCCGAGCGCGAGGCCGAGCTGCGCGCGCTGCTGGCCAGGGCGCTGGACGCCGGCAAGGGCGTGATGCACCTGCTCACGCCGCTGGACGGCCTCACCGAGGCGATGGATCTGGGCCACTCGACGCTGGGCATCGGCAGCGTGAAGGTGTTCTCCACCAAGCGCGCGTGCCCCACCTGCGGCACCAGCTACGGCGAGCCCGATCCGCGCATGTTCTCGTACAACAGCAAGCACGGCTGGTGTCCGGGCTGCGTGGGCACGGGCCTGGCGCTGACGCGCGAGCAGCGCGCGGCGTTCGACGACTCGGTTCAGGACGAGAACGAGCGCGGCCGCGAGCAGGCCTTCATCACGAAGGAGCCCGACGCCGAGGAGCTGCACGACGCGGCCTGCCCCGACTGCCACGGCGCGCGCCTGGCGCCGGCGCCGCGCGCGATCAGGTTCGAGGACCAGGCCATCACCGACGTGGCGCAATGGGCCGTGTCCGACGTGCGCAAGTGGGTCGAGGCGCTGCAGCTGAGCGGCCGCGACGCCGACATCGCGCGAGACGTGATCAGCGAGATCCGCAGCCGGCTCGTGTTCCTGGAGGACGTGGGGCTCAACTACCTGACGCTCGATCGCGCGGCGCCCACGTTGTCGGGCGGCGAGGCGCAGCGCATCCGCCTCGCGGCGCAGCTCGGTTCGAACCTGCAGGGCGTCTGCTACGTGCTGGACGAGCCCACCATCGGCCTGCACCCGCGCGACAACAAGATCCTGCTGGACGCGCTGGCGCGCCTGGGATCCCAGGGCAACACGCTGGTGGTGGTGGAGCACGACGAGGACACCATCCGCCGCGCCGACCACCTGATCGACATCGGCCCGGGCGCCGGCAAGCGCGGCGGCATGCTGGTGGCGCAGGGCACGGCCGCCGACCTGTCGGCCAATCCCGATTCGGTCACCGGCCGGGCGCTGGCGCATCCGCAGACGCACCCGATGCAGGCGCGTCGCGAGGTCGCCTTCGCGGCCGACGATGCGGGCGCCAGCACGCACGTCACGATCTTCGGCGCCAGGCTGCACAACCTGCAGGGCATGCCCGTGCGCGTGCCGCTGCAGCGCCTGGTGGCCATCACCGGCGTCAGCGGCTCGGGCAAGAGCACGATCGCCCGCGACGTGCTGCTGGCCAGCGTGGCCGATCTCGTGAGCAGCCGCGGCAAGGCACCGCCCACCGGCTGCGAGTCGGTGGAGGGCTGGCACTCGGTCGATCGCGTGCTGGAGGTCGACCAGACCCCCATCGGCAAGACGCCGCGCTCCTGCCCGGCCACCTACATCGGCTTCTGGGATGCGATCCGCAAGCTGTTCGCGGAGACGCTGGAGGCCAGGGCGCGCGGCTACGCGGCCGGCCGCTTCAGCTTCAACACCGGCGGCGCCAACGGCGGCCGCTGCCCCGGCTGCGAAGGCCAGGGCGTGCGCACCATCGAGATGAGCTTCCTGCCCGACGTGAAGGTGGGCTGCGACCTGTGCCACGGCGCGCGCTTCAACCCGGCGACGCTTGCCGTCACCTGGCGCGGCAAGAGCATCGGCGACGTGCTGCAGATGGAAGTGGACGAGGCGGTGGAGTTCTTCGCCAGCATGCCGTCCATCGCCCATCCGCTGCAGTTGCTGCAGGACGTGGGCCTCGGCTACCTGACGCTGGGCCAGCCGTCGCCCACGCTGTCGGGCGGCGAGGCGCAGCGCATCAAGCTGGTCACCGAACTGAGCAAGGTGCGCGACGACGTGGGCCGCCGCGGCCAGAAGGCGCCGCACACGCTCTACGTGCTCGACGAGCCGACGGTGGGCCTGCACATGGCCGACGTCGCCAAGCTGATCAAGGTGCTGCACCGCCTCACCGACGGCGGCCACAGCGTGGTCGTCATCGAGCACGACCTCGACGTCATCGCCGAGGCCGACTGGGTGATCGACATGGGGCCCGAGGGCGGCGGCGCCGGCGGCAGGCTGGTGGCCGAAGGGACGCCGGAGCATCTGGTGGCCAGGCGCACGCACACGGGGATCGCGCTGGGGCCGGTGCTGGCGCGCAAGTGACGCGACGCGTGCTCGCGCGCGAGCATGGGTGCGCGTGACGCCCTCGGGTGGATGCGCGGGCGTGGCGACGGTGGTCGGTCGGGAAGGCATGCGATGCTCGGTGGGCTTGTGGCCATCGTAGGCAGGCTCAGGATTCCTGCCCGGCGCCATCCGGTGGGTTTCAAGCGTTTCCGCGGTTCTCGAAGCCATCGTGGACGTGGCCGCTCGACGTCCGGCATCACAGCGTAGGATGCTTTCGCGTTCATCCATGCGTCGTGGCAGCCTGCCGGGTCGGCGTCCGCGACAGCAAGCTCACCATGCCTCAGGCGAACACCATGATCAGATCCGAACGGCTGACCGCCGAGCTCGACGGAGACTTCGTCGTCTTCATGATCGGCCTGCGCATCAACGCGCCCCTGAAGATCCACAAGTGGCTTCCCGTGCTGCGTGCCATGCCCCGGATGCTCACCGAGCTCCACCGACAACCGGAGCTCGGGTTCATCCACGCCGAGATGTGGTTCGCACGCACGACGATCATGGTCCAATACTGGCGCTCGATGGAACAGCTGCTCGCCTATTCGAAGCTGCGAAGCGCCGAACATCTGCCCGCCTGGCAGGCGTTCAACAAGTCGATCGGCACGGATGGCACGGTCGGCATCTGGCACGAGACTTATCTGGTGACGCCGGGAAGCCACGAGAACGTGTACGTCAACATGCCGCCGTTTGGATTGGGTCGTGCGGGGACGCTGCATCCCGCATCGGGAGGAAGGCAGTCCGCTTCGGGCAGGCTCCGGCCGACCCGGATGGAGAATTGACGGCCGGCAGCGGCCTGTCGCGGACGGCTCGTTTCGGGAGGTCGAATCCGGCATCGTGCAGGCTCGGAATGCTTCGAAGGCGGCCGCACGACGTGATCGAAGTCGTGCGGCACGGCGGGCAGGTCAGAACCCGACGGAGACCCCGGCCGAAGCCGTCCAGCGCGGCGCGAGTTGATAGCCGATGAGGTTGTAGTGCAGCGGCAGCTGCGCGAACGCGAACACCTGCGTGCGCGGCATCGGCGACCAGGTCGCGCCCGGGCTCAGGTAGACCACCGTGCCTGCGCTGTCGGGGTTGTCGGCCAGCGCGCCGGTGTCCGCGCTCTTGTGCGCTATGTTGACCTGCACTTGCGGAATCAGCGTCGGGTCGGCGTCGTAGCGCGCGCCGAAGCTGAGGAAGGTCGTGTCGCCCTGGCGGAAATCGGCGCCGGCCTGGTGCAGGCGCTGCGCGACCGCGGCCTGGTACTGCACGTTGGCGAAGGCATCGAAGTCCTCCAGCACCGCGTGGTGGTAGAACGCGCCGACGATCACGTCGGTCGTGCCGGTGCCGGGCTGCAGGCTGGTGTCGACGAGGTTGTCGGGCGACGCCTGCTGCGACAGCGGGCCGCTGCGAAACGGGGTCGGATTGCGGCCCACCACGCCGTCGTCGTCGGCGTTGGGGCCGCCGAAGCGGCCGGTGGGCAGCTTCAGGCCGAGCTGGAGGCCGAGGTTCCTGCCTTCCAGCAGGCCCTGCCAGGTGCCGACGACGCGCACGTCGCCGAGGCCGGTGATCTTCGCGCTGCTGAGATCGTCGGGCGTCAGCGGATTCGTCGAGGAACCGTAGGTCGAATGATCGCGGTCGATGTAGGGCACGAGCAGGCGCACGCCCCAGTCCGCGTTCGGCGAATACGACAGGCCGAAGGTGATGTAGCGGTTGACGGTGTCGCGCTCGACCTCCTGGTCGCCACCGGCGCTGTTGATCGCCGCGACGGCCGCCGGCGAGACGGTGCCCGTGCCCGAACGCAGCTGCTTCTGGTCGATGTAGTCGAACTGCAGGCTGGCGCGCCAGCCTGCCTCGGTGGAGTAGCCGGTAGCGGCGTCGCTGGACAGCGAGCAGCCGCAGGTGGCGCAGGCAAGGACCGGCACCGTGCCCACGAGCAAGGTCGCAGCGACCAGGGGAGAGCGGAGTTTCATTGGATTCCTTCGGAGGTGTCAAAAGCTGAAGGACCGCAGATGTCGGAGGATCTCAAGTCCTCGGCCGGAAAGCCGTTCCGGCCACGGCGACCAGCTTGCCGCCTTGCTTGGACGTGGTCTTGAAGAACAGGCAAGCGCCCGCGTGGAGGGCAGGGTCAAATCGACGTGACGCGGTCTCGAAGCGCGGCCGACATCACGTCGGCGCGCGCAGGGGCGTCATCACGGTCGGCGAGCAGCGTCGCCGCGGATGACCAGGCTCAAGCCAAGACGGGCGGAGCGCGCGCCTGGGAAGTCGACCAGGTGCCGGTGGCGCGCGGGGCACGCAGGAACGCGGCCGGCAGCTCGCGGAAACGCAGCGCCATCGCGCCTGCCGCGCTCGAGGGCACGGGCGGCAACGCGAGTTGCGCATGCAGGGCGCAGTACGGGCAATGGTCGACGGTGTGATGTCCGTCGGCCGGGGGCGAGGTGCGCGACGCGTCGGCCGAGCAGACGTCCACGCCACCGACGGGCAGCGACAGCGCGCTCGTGAGCGTCGGCATGAACGTCACCGCCAGGATCGCGACAAGGGCGATCCAGGAGGCGAGCCGGCGGACGACGCGGGAGGACATGGCCGGATTGTAGGCCTGGGCGATGACAGTCTTCGTTGGCGACCCTCTCGTCCGGTGGCATGTCTCATTCGGAACTCTCCCGCGCCAGGACCCACCCGGCGCGGAACTTCTCGGGCCCGCGCACGCTCCCATCGCGACCCGCCCGGCAGCACGCCCATCCTGAAGCCCACCCTCATCCCCGTCCGCCTCGAACGCACGCGCGAAGTGCTGATCGAGCTGCTGCGTTCGCTCAAGGAGGCCTTGCCCATCCTGGCGGGCGTGGCGGGCCCCCTGTTCGTGGCCAGCTTCGCACTGCTCGCCTGGGCCGGCGTGCCGCCGATGCTGGCGGTGACGCTGTCCTGGCGTGGCGGGCTGGCGCTGTGGACGGCACAGGCGGTGCTGGGCGCCTGGCCGCTGTGGGCGCTGCGGGGCCGCTTGCTGCCCGAGGCGTGGTGCGTGCAATTGCGCTGCCTGCCGCTCAGGGCGCGCGCGTTGGCCTGGGCCGATGTCGTCGTCAGTGCCGCGGTGCTCGCCCCGCTGGCGGCGCTGTACCTGCTGTCGGTGGCCGTCTTCGCCTGGCAGCGTCCGGCGTGGTGGTTGCAGGCGATGCCGATGGCGCTGGTGTCGCTGGCCGCATCGTGGATCGCGTCGTGCCTGCTCGGCGCCGCGGCGCTCGCGTGGCAGCGGCGCGGCGTGGTCGTGCGCGCGCATCGCGCGATGCGCGCGCGCTCGCCCGAGGCCTTGCTGGCGCAGCGGCCCGGCCAGTTCGTCGCGCTGCTGTGGTGGCCGGGCTGGCGCGGCGCGCTGACGCCGGGTTTCGCATCGTTGATCGCGGGCATCGTCGTGGCCATGGGCCTGGCGCTGGCCTGGACGCTGGGGCCGTGGCCCGTGGTGCCCGGCGCCGCCTGGGCGCTGATGTTCAGCGTGCTGCTGATCGCGCTCACCGAGCGCCTGCAGCGCGCGATGGAACAGCACCTGGCCGCGCTGGCGCCGTGGCTCGCCGCGTTGCCGGCGGCGACCGGCTGGCGCTGGCGCGCGCGTGCGCTCGTGGGCGTGCCGATGCTGCTGGCCGGCATGGTCGCCGTGCTGCTGGTCGTGGCGACGCGTCCGTGGCGCGTGTGGCCCTTGGCCGCGTTCGCGCTGGGCCTGGTGGCCACGCCGCTGGCACTGAACGCGGTGCCGACCACGAACCGCGAAGGGCACGTCGCGTTGTGGGCCGTCTGTGCCGGACTGCTGACCGCCTTCGGGAGTGAACTGTGGAACTGACCCTGCGCATCGACCAGCTCGTCTTCGCCTACGGCTCGCGCTGGCTGTTCGAAGGGTACTCGGCGCAGGCCGGCGCCGGCGTCACCTGGGTGCAGGGCGCCAACGGCAGCGGCAAGTCGACGCTGCTGCGGCTGCTGGCCGGCGCGCTGGTGCCGCGCCACGGGTCGTTCGAGCTGGCCGGCTGCCGTTACGCCGCGGGCGACCGCGTCGCGCCGCTCGCCTGGCGCCAGCAGGCCTTCTGGTGCCTCAGCGATCCGCCGCCCACGCCATGGCTGACCATCGCCGAGTGCATCGGCTTCGTCGGCGGCACCTACCCCGGCCTCGACCCGGAGCGCGTGGGCGAGCAGGTCGATGCGCTGGGCCTGGAGAAGGCGCTGGCCGCGCCGCTGCGCGAGGCCTCGCTGGGACAGCAACGCAAGACGCTGCTGGCGCTCGCGCTGGCCCTGCCGGTGAAGCTGCTGCTGCTGGACGAGCCGTTCAACGCGCTGGACGTCGCATCGGCGCGCCATCTGTCCGACACGATCACGGCACGCGCTGCGCAGGGCGGCCAGGTGATCCTGCTGACCAGTCATGTGGAGCCGCATGTGCCGGTGCGCGACACCTGGGCGCTGGATTAGTTCTGTCATCCCGCGCGCAGTCGCAGGATCCACGTGATGCCGCGACCATGGATCCTGCGACTGCGCGCAGGATGACAAGCCATTCGCGCAGGATGACCAGCCATTCGCGCAGGTTGACACTCATTGCGACACGAAGCGCCGCTGCCGCATCCACTTCGTCACGACCCACTTCTCGCCTTGCGTCACCGGCGCGCTGGCATGCAGCGAGCGCGCGTCGACCGCACCGCCGTCGTCGCCGTATTCGAAGTACACGGCGTTGCCGCGCAGGGGCGAGACGGCCCAGCCCAGCGCGGGAAACACCGTCTGGCCGCCGGCCGGCACGTCGTTCAGGTAGGTCACCAGCGTGCTCACGCGCTGGCCGCTGCGCGCGATCGAGTCGCGGCTGGCGGCGTTGCCCGGCTGCAGGTAGTCGAAGTGCGGCTCGCTGCCGGCGCCTGTCGGGTAGTGCAGCACCTGCAGGCCCTCGCCGTTCTCCGGCGGCAGGTTCATCAGGCGCGAGAGCCGGCGGTCGAGGCGGGCGATGAACGCGTCCTCCTCGAGGCGGAAGAACATGCCCCGGCTGCTGCGCCTGTCGCTCACCACGTCGCGGCCGGTCATCGGATCGACCAGCGTCGAGGGCTTCAGTCGCGGCCGCGCCAGTTCGATGAGCGTGCGGCATTCGTCGGCGTCCAGCACGTTGCCCAGCGTGGCGACGACCGGGTCGGCGGTGCGCATGTGCACGACGATCTCGCGGTCGCCGGCGTCCAGGCGCGCGCCGGGCGCGAGGCGTTCGGGCGCGCGCGACGCCGCTTCGTCCTGCACCTCGATCGCGTCCACCGGCGTCGCCGCGCCGCGGGCGCGCGCCTCCACGAACGCGGCGACGATGGCCTCGGCGGCGTGCGCCGGCATGCCTTGCTGGTGCATGGTCTCTACCAGCGCCGCGGGCGGCTGTGCACGATCGAGGTTGCCCGTGAGCCAGTGGCCCAGCTGCGGCGCGAAGCGGATCAGTCGCGCCATGCGGTCACACCGGGCCCTGCACGGCGGCCCAGCCCTGCTGGCCCAGCGCGAAGCCCTGGTGCATCTGCAGGCCGCCGCCGGCGCCCTTGATGACCTTGGCCACCATCGGCAGCACGCGTTGCGCCTCGGTGTCCTGCATCCAGGGCGCGGGCTCGATGCGGTAGCTGTAGCTGACCGTGGCGGCCTGGTGTTGCGCGTCCAGCTGCCAGCTGTCGACGTGGTCGAGGCTGATGCGCGCCACGCAGAAGTCGTTCGGGTGGACGGCGCCGTCGCGGCTCTTGTGCGGGTGCGTCCTGAAGTACTTGCGGCCCTCGTCGGTGAGGGCGTAGCGCTTGATGGCGCCGTCCGGGTTCTCGGTACTCCTGGGTACCGGCACGACGGTGCTCGTGGCCAGGCCCAGCTTCTCGAACACGGGCAGCTGCACGGCGTGGCGCGAGCCGGCACCGGCCTCGGCCTCGGTCAGGTCGATGGGCCAGTCGTACATGCCCAGGCACAGCTGGTCGTGGCCGTCGGCCAGGAAGCTGCGCAGGCCGGTCTCGAAGGCTTCGCGCGACGGCGCTTTGGCGTCGGGCCGGCTGCAGCCGGCCAGCAGCGTGGCGGCGAGGGCGATGGCCGAGACGATCAGGAGTCGTTGTTGTTTCATGTCGAGGTTCAAGGGTTCGGGGTACAGGAAAGGGATCAGGCGGACAGCTCGTCGGCCACCCAGCCTTGCGGCGTCAGGTGCACGCCCAGGCGCAGCTGCAGGCTGCCGGCGTTGTCGATCGCGCGCATCACCAGCGGGAAGGCGCGGCGGGCTTGCGGCGTGCGCGTCCAGGGCGCGGGATCGATCTGGTAGGAGAACAGCACCGACGTGACGGTGCGGCCGTCCATGACCTGCGGGGCCTCCCAGCCGAACACGCGATCCAGCGACAGCCTGGCCACGCAGAAGTCGGCGGGATGGGTGACGCGCTGCGTGGCGGTGGCCACCACCACCGGCACGTGGAGGTAGTACTTCTGCCCCGCTGCGGTCAGCGTGTATTCGTGCGCGGAGAGCGTCGTCGCCGCGCCGCCGGCGTCCTTGTGCAGCACGTTCGTGTCGTGGGCCGTCACCAGGCCCAGCGACTCGAGCAGGGCCATCTGCAGCGCGTCGGTGCTGCTCGCCCGGCGGTCGGCGTCGGTCACGACGATGGGCCAGTCGTACTTGGCGATGCACAGGTGGCCGCGCTGCGCGAGGTAGTCGGCCACCGCCGTGGTGAAGTTGGCGCGGCTGGCCTGCTGCGTCTGCGGGTCCTGGCACGCGGCCAGCAGCATCGGCAGGAAGAGGGCCGCGGCGTTGAAGAGGCGTTTCATCGGCATGTCAGTTGACGCATGCGCCGGCGGTGGGCGGCGTGGCCGGCGCCTTGTAGTCGTCGCTGAGCGTGCCGAGGAAGCAGGCCAGGTCGGCGATGTCCTGTTCCGACATCGAGGGCGCGGAGCCCGGTGCGCGCGGCAGCACGCCGTCGCCCAGCGTGGTGGCGTTGACGTTGTCGGGCGGCGTGGTGCCGGTGCCCATCGGCACTTCCTCGTCCACGTTGACCTGCTGGTCGGCCGGCAGGTCGTTGAACTTGCGCACCGTCGCGCCGGGCACTGCCGTCTGCTGCAGCGCCCACGCGGGCGTGGCCTGCGCCGCTCCCGAGCCGCCGCTGGCGGGATACCAGAACTCCGGGTTGGTATCGCGCGTGTTGTAGAAGTGGAGGACCTGGTTGAGCGAGTGGAACACGCCGTTGTGGAAGAACGCGCCGCGCGTGGCCACGTTGCGCAGCGTGGGCACCTTGAACCTGCCGCAGTAGGGATCGGGCGAGCCGATCACCGCGGGGGTGTGGTCGGTGCGGTAGGGGCCGCACAGGCCCATGTCGAAGTAGTTGGCGTCGCTGTCGTTGAGCGCGATCGGATCGGGGTTGCCCGGGATCGAGCCGTCGTTGCGCGGCGCTCCGATGGACTGGTAGGTGAAGTCGGTCATCAGCCCCTGGTTGCCGTCGAAGCTGGCGCCGGCGTAGTGGCAGGCCGAACAGTTGCCGGCGTCGCTGCCGTTGAATATCCGCAAGCCGCGTTCCTCGGCTGCCGTCAGGGTGCCCCCCAGCTTGTTGTGGACGTAGAGATCGAACTTGCTGGTGTAGGGGTGGAAGCTGATGTCTTCCGTCTCGTAGGCGGCGATCGCGGTGCCGAGCGCCGCGAAGGCGGTGTCCGTGTCGCCGAACACGGTGGCGCCGAACGCCTGCTGGAACAAGGCGGCGTAGGCGCCGTTCTGCACCGCCTGCACGACGGCGGCCTTGGAGGCGGCGTTCATCTCGAGCGGATTGAGCAGCGGCATGCCCACCTGGTCGGCCAGCGTCGCGGCACGGCCGTCCCACATGAAGCCGCCCCCGGGCGCGGACAGCGTCACGCCGTCAGGATTCTCGGCCAGGTCGGCATAGGGCGGGGTCGCATCCTTGTAGCGCAGCGAGGGCACGGCGCGCGCGCCGGCCCGGGTCGGATCGGAGCCGAGCTGCACCGACAGGCTGTTCGGCGGTCCGTAGGCGTACTGCGGGGAATGGCAACTGGCGCAAGACATGTTCCGGCCGCCGGACAAGGTGGTATCGACGAACGCCTTCTGCCCGACCTGGGCCATGAGGCTCAGCGTCGTGGCGCTCGTGCCGGTGCTCGCGCCGCTGCTGGCGACGGCCGGGGCGCCGGCACCGCCGCCGCAGGCCGTCAGCGACAGCAGCGCAGCGAGCACGGCGGCGAGAGAAAACTTGCGCATCTTCACCTTCTGCAATGGCGCCGTCGCAATGCAACGCCAGAAACCAAAAAACGGGCCGTCCTGGAACGGGCCCGTTGCATGAGACAGGCGGAGCGCGGGGGGAGGCTTGCCGCCCCCCGCGCGCCCGTCGCGCCTACTTCAGCGACCAGACGTTGGCCTGGGTCGCGTCCGGGCCGGTCTGCACCGGCACGGCCGAGGCTGCCAGCGGCACGATGTCGGCCGGGTTCAGCTTCTGGACGTAGGTGGCCGGGATCTTGTAGGCGTGGTTGATCGGACGCACCGAGTCGAAGTGGGTGTCCGCGCTGCCCGCGAATTCCGGCAGGGCCGTGATGTTGGCTGCCACGAATGCCTCCGTGTACTTCGCGCGGTTCAGGTACGACGCATCGATGGCCGGATCGGCGATCCCGAACATGTCCTGCAGCGTGCGCACGAACGAGAAGTGGCTGTAGGCATCGCTGTCCTTCACGCCCTTGGCCGCCGTGCCGACATCCTGCTGGTTGGTGATCACGTTGAAGATCGAGTTGCCGTGTCCGAGGTTGCCCTTGCTGTAGCCCGTGACGGCCGAGGCGGCCGTCGCGACGCCGGTGGCCGATACGGTCACCGGGTTGGCCGTGGAGTTCGCTCCGCCGGCGTTCCAGCCGCAGCACGAGGTGCTGGAGCCTTCGCCTTCGTCGAACATCACGACGATGGCGACGCGCTTCTGCGGGTTCTTCCACAGTGCGGAGGCCTGGATGGCGCTGACCACCTTGTTCAGGTAGATGTCGGCGCGCTTGATGCCGGGGCCGAAGCCGGAGTTGTTCGTGTTGATGCAGCTCGCATCGGTGCCGACGCCGTGCATGTCGTCGCACTGGTCGGGCACGATGAAGTTGACGTTGCCGACGTCGCCGGCGGCCAGGTCGGCACTGAACTGGTCGTACATCCAGCCGGCCGGCACCGTGTAGGCCGTCGTCTTCGCATAGTCGGCCGCGGTGTACTGCGTGCCGAAGATGGAGCGGTTGTCGGCGTGGAACTCCGGCAGGGCGCGCGCGCTCTGGTACGCGATCGACGGGCCGTGCTTGACCTTGTACAGGCCGCCGATCAGCGCGAAGTTGGCGGTGCCCGTCACGGTGCTGCCGTCGACGTCGGTCTCGCTGTAGGTGTCGACGACGGCGGGATCGGCAACGCTGTCGGAGCGCGGGTCCTGGCCCGGGTTCGTCGACTCGCTGTAGGTGCGGGCCGTCATGCCGGCCTTGGAGATCAACGTGAACAGGTTGTCGCCCTGGGCGTTGTGGTTGGTGCCGGTCGTCGGCGTCGTGCTGCAGGCGGCGCCGGCGGTGGCGCTGTAGCCGGCCAGGTGCGCGCTGTCGGTCGGCGGCAGGGCGCCGGTGGCCGGCAGGGGCTGGCCGTCGGAGGCGGTGCCGCCGGCGAAGGCGACGTCCTGGGGCGCGTTGGCACCGCTGGCGCCGCAGCCGAACCAGTTGTCGTCGGTGATGCCCCAGTCGTCGCCGCCGCCCAGGGCGGTGTAGTTGGGCTCGGACGGGACGCCGGTCGAGTAGTAGGTCGTGAGCTGGTTGTACTTGGCCAGCAGCTGGTTCATCACCGGCGCGTTGGCGGTGTTGCCCAGGATCGCGTCGGTCGACTTGTTCTCCTCGATGATCACGAAGATGTTGTCGTAGGTCGGCACGCCTTCGATGTTGAAGGCGGCCTGCTGGGCCTGCGCGTAGGTGATGGTGGTGCGGGTGTCGGCGGGGATGGTTTCGCCCGAGGTGATGCCCGTGACACCGGCGAGGCGCGGGTCGCCGCCGGCCACGGCCAGCGCGTCCGGGTACTTGTCGCCGCGATCGAGCTTGGCCGTCGCGTAGGTGTAGCGCTTGGACAGCGCGTTCGATTCGTACAGCACGGCGTACTGTTCGGCCGCGTTGGTCAGGCTGGAGGGATCGGCGACCAGGTCGGCGGCGGTGACCGTGGCGGTGCCCTTGTTGAAGGCAGGGCCGGTCAGGCGGGCGGCGATGTTGGCCGATTCGGTCGCGTACGCGGTGCCGTTGGCTTCCACCAGGCGCTGCACCTCGGTCGACAGCGGGCTGATGACGACGGTCGTCTTGCCCTGGGCAGTGACCTGGGCGGCGGAGGCGCGCAGGATCAGGTGGGCCGGCACCACGGCGCTGGCGGCCGTGTTCGTGGCGGTCGTCGGGATGTCGGCGACGAGCTGGCCGGTGACGTTGGCGTCGACCGTCAGCGTGAAGTTGCCGTTGGCGTCGGTGGTGGTCGAGGGCTCGTTCGCGTCCTTGATGCCGTCGCCGTTGGTGTCGACGAAGACCGTGGCGCCCGCGTAGTAGCCGGGCTTGAGCGTCGGATTGCCGGTGGTGTTCTGCTGGAAGGCGGTTGCGACGACCTTGCCCGTGTACGTGGTCACCGCCGTGCTGTCGCCGCCACAAGCGGCGAGCGTGCAGGCGAGCGCCATCGGCGTCAGGATGTACGCGGCACGGCGCGTCGCGTTGTAGCGATTCATGTTTGTATCTCCAGAGGGTGTAGTGGCGGGCCCATCTCCCAACCAACCGCACACGCTAACCAGCGTTGATGAAACAAACATGTCAGTGCGCCGCCATTGCGCGGCGCGGGGTCTGTCACGACCTTGTCACGAAACCGGGGCCGGCCGGGCCGCCGTCGCCGCGAGCGATACTGGCGCGAACCCCGTGCCACCCGACGAAACGCCATGACGCTCCCCACGCTCTCGCTCCTCGAAACCCGCATCCTGGGCGTGCTCGTCGAGAAGCAGCACACCGTGCCCGACAGCTACCCGCTGAGCCTCAACGCGCTCGCGCTGGGCTGCAACCAGAAGACGGCGCGCGACCCCGTGATCAACGCGAGCGAGGGCGACGTGCTGGCCGCGCTCGACACCCTGAAGTCGCTCCACCTGGTGCAGGAAGGCTCGGGCAGCCGCGTGCCGCGCTTCGAGCACAACGTGGCGCGCGTGCTGAAGGTGCCCGGCCAGAGCGTGGCGCTGCTGGCGCTGCTGATGCTGCGCGGCCCGCAGACCGCGGCCGAGCTGCGCCTGAACACGGAGCGCCTGCACCGCTTCGCCGACATCTCGTCGGTGGAGGGCTTCCTCGACGAACTGGCCACGCACGAGCCGCCGTTCGTGGTGAAGCTCGCGCGGGCGCCGGGCGCGCGCGAGTCGCGCTGGGCGCACCTGCTCGCGGGCGCGGTGGCCGACGCCGCCCCCGTCGCCGCGTCCTCCGGCCCGGGCACGCCGCTGGCCGATTCGGCGCTGGGCCTGTCGGAGGTGGCGGCGATGCGCGCCGAGCAGCTGCGCATGAGAGGCGAGCTGGAGCGGCTGCGCGCGCAGGTGGCGCGGCTGGCGAGCGAGCTGGGGGTCGACCTGGAAGGCGACGACTAGACAGCCTTGTTGTCGTCCCCGAACAGCTTCAGCGCATCCTTGGTGGCGCGCTCGCGGTAGCCCTTGCGCCCGAACAGCTTGGTCTGCGCCTCGAGCGGCAGGTCGGTGATGTTGATCACGTTCTTCGAGATGAGCGTGTCGATCACGTCCTCGATCACGCGGATGAAGTCGGCGTCCAGCGACGCGAAGCCGGCGCCCTGTCCGGCGGGTTCGGCGCCCAGGAAGGCGCGCACGTCCGGGTGGTCGTCGGGCAGGAATTCGGCGCCGCCTTCATCGCGTCGATGCAGGCTGTCGATGGCGCCTTCGGCGGTGCGGCGGATGAACGGCATCGGGCCATCATAGCGAGCCGGCCGTCCACCGGGCGCGGTATTGCGCCCGCGGACGGCACCAGTTCACGCGACCGGTGGCCGGCGTGCGCTCACTTGCCGGCGTTCAGGCCTTCGACGTAGTCGGACACCGCGGCGATCTCCGCGTCGCTCAGGCGAGCGGCGATGGTGACCATCTGGGGGCTGTTGCCGCGCTTGCCGGCGCGAAACAGGCCCAGTTCCGCGCTGACGTACTCGGCGTGCTGGCCGCCCAGGCGGGCGTACTGCGCGGGGATGCCGGCGCCGGTGGGGCCGTGGCAGCCGGCGCAGGCCGGAACGTTCTTCTCGGCGATGCCGCCACGCCAGATCTTCTGGCCCAGCGCGACGGTGGCCTTGTTCTTGGACTGGCCCGGCTTGGCCGTCTTCGACTCGTAGAACGCGGCCACGTTGCGCATGTCGTCGTCCGACAGCGTGGAGGCCATCGGCTTCATGATCGCGTTGTCGCGCTTGCCGGACTTGAATTCCGTCAGTTGCTTGACGAGATAGTCGGCGTGCTGTCCCTGGAGGATCGGGTTGGTCGGTATGCCGCGGGAGCCGTCGGCCGTGTGGCAGGCCGCGCAGACGGTGGCCGAGATGGTGGCGCCCTTGGCGAGGTCCGGCTTGGCCGGGCCCTTCGCTTCGTCGGCCATGGCGGAGGTGGCGAACAGGGTCGCCAGGGCAACAACGTACAAGGACTTCATCTCGACGAACCCTTCAGAGGAGGCTTTTGGATGGAGCAAACCCAACGATTTTACAATGCACCATGACCGAAGCTAAGCGTACGCGCAAACCCTCCCCCCCTCGCGCCGTGCCGGCTCCCGTCTACAAGAAGCCCGTGGTGGTCTCCGAAGAGGCCAAGGAAGGGCTCGGCTGGCTGCACACGGCCAAGTTCCTGACCTCGGCCAGCAAGATCGTCCAGCTCCCCGCGGGCGACATGCCCGAGATCGCGTTCGTGGGCCGCAGCAACGCCGGCAAGTCGTCGGCGATCAACACGCTCGCCCAGCAGCGCCAGCTCGCGTTCGCCTCCAAGACGCCCGGCCGCACGCAGCTGATCAACCTGTTCACGCTCGGCCCGCGCGAGGCGCCCCAGGCCTTCCTGGCCGACCTCCCTGGCTACGGCTACGCCGCCGTCGCGCGCGGCAAGAAGCTGGTGTGGCAGAAGGTGATGGCCGACTACCTCGAGGTGCGGCGCGCGCTCTTCGGCGTGGTGCTCATGGTGGACAGCCGCCACGGCTTCACGCCGCTCGATCTCCAGCTGATGGCCTTCATCGCGCAGCGCGTGAAGACCGGCGAGGTCAAGCTGATGGTGCTGCTGACCAAGGCCGACAAGCTCGGGAAGACCGAGGCGCGCCAAGCCGCCGAGGCCGCGCAGCAGGTGCTGGCCGACTTCGTCACCGACGACTCCGACGTGTCGGTGACGCTGTTCTCGTCGCTGCGCCGCCTCGGCGTGGAAGACGCCGCCGAGCAACTGCTGGCGTGGAGGAAGGCGATGCCCGAGCGCGTGCACTTCGACCTGCCGCCGAATCCGGAAGGCGAGGCCGGCGAGGCGGTGGACGACGCGCAAGACGACGCGCTGGACGCCGAGGACCGCGAGGACTGAGGCCCCGCGTTCAGGGCCTTCCGACGAACAACGCCACGCCCAGCTCCCCGCGCGGCGCGTAGGTGAGCCCCAGGTACATCGGCCCGATGCCGGTGTCGGCGCCCAGGTACACGCTGCTGCCGCCGCGCAGGTGCGCGAGGCTCAGCTGAGAGCGGTCGTCCCACGCGTTGCCGGCCTCCAGCGACGCGCCCACGAAGAAGCCGCGCGCGAACACCGGGGTCTGGCTGAGGCGCATGTACCAGTTCAGGCGGCCGAACAGCACGGCGTTGCCGGAGAGCTGGTCGGGCCGGTAGCCCGAGAGCTGCTGGAAGCCGCCCAGCGTGTACTGGTCGATGGCCAGCTGGGCGTTCTTGTCGGACATCTTCACCGCGCCGTGCAGCTCGAAGGTGTTGCGACCGAAGGTGTCGACCGCCGTGCCCTCCACCGAGCCGCGCGCCATGTGTTCGCTGCGTTCCAGGCGCCGCGTGCCCACCACGCTCTCGCCCTCCAGCTGATAGCCGCTGGTGGGGAAGTTGACGTAGTCCAGCTGGTCGACGACGCCGCGCACGCGCAGGCCGTCCTCCTGCCAGACCTGCGTCTGCGTGGGGCCGGTCCAGGCGGACGACAGCAGCGTGGGCGTGGTCGACGTGGTCAGGTGCACGAAGCCCGCGCGCAGCTCGCCCAGGCGGCTGAAGGGCAGGCCGAAGTCCAGGCCGATCTGGCCGGTGGAGCGCAGGAACTGCGCCAGCTCGGTGCCGTCGGCGGCGTAGGCCGTGCGGTGCTGGCGGTCGCCCGCGAGGTAGGCCGCGGCGAACCAGTCGGAGCTGTCGTCGATGTTGCGCCACAGCGGGTGGTAGATCTCCGTGAAGATCGCCGGGCGCTCGCCCACCTGCACGAAGTTGCGCCACTCGGTGCCGTTGTCGTCGAGCCAGTGGTGGTTGTGGCTCAGCTTGACGTTGAAGCCGCTGTGGCCCGAGAAGTCGGCGTGCAGGTCGAGGCCGGCGCGCAGGTAGTTGGGGCCCCAGGGCTTGTCCTGCAGGTCGAAGACGAGCGTCTCGCCGGCGGGGCCGGGCACCAGGCGGTAGTCGGCGCGCGTGTAGTCGCCGCTGGCCGCCAGGCGGCGCGCGTCGGCCTCGGCCTTGTTCGTGTCGAACAGCTCGCCGGCCTGCGATTGCAGCTTGGCCTCGAAGCGGCCCGGGTTGGTCTGCTGCGAGCCCTCGAACTTCACGGCCAGCAGCGGCGTCGGCTCCATGGGCTGCTGCACGTGCGTCGCGAGCCACCGCGCGTACTCGGGCGCCGGCACCGCGTAGGCCTCGAGCCGGGCCGCCTGCGCCTGGGCGAAGTCGTCGCCGATCCGGATCAGCTCGGCGGTGCGGCCGAAGTCGCTGGAGGTGAGCTTGCCCAGGTCGGGGCTCAGCAGCAGGTCGTGCTCCTTGAGCGTTTCGATGCTGCGCGCGACGTTCTGCTCGATGAGGATCGCGATCATCTGCTCGCTGAGTCCCACCACCGACGACAGCGCGGCGCGTCCGGACAGCGGCGTGCCGAGGTTGACCACGATCACCTCGTCGACGCCCATCGCGCGCGCGATGTCCACGGGCAGGTTGTCCACCAGGCCGCCGTCGCCCAGAAGGTGGCCGTCCACCTCGGTGGGCGCGAACACGCCCGGCACGCTCATGCTGGAACGCAGCGCCACCGCGAGGTCGCCGTGCGAGAGGATCACGGGCCGGCCGGTCTCCATGTCGGTGGCCACGGCGCGGAACGGGATCGGCAGGCGGTCGAAGTCGTCCACCTGGCGCACTGGCAGCGTCAGGCGCCGCAGGAGCAGTTCCAGTCCGCGGCTGGAGAGGGCGCCCTGCGGCGCGCTGAGCTGGCCGTCGTGCACGCCGAACTCGAGGCCGGTGGAGATCTCGAAGTCCTCCTCCTTGCGGCGCTGCGACAGGAAGGGTCGCGCCACGCGCGTCGCGAACAGCGCGTCCCAGTCGATGCGGCGCAGCTCCGACTCCAGCTGGTCGGCGCTCATGCCGCTGGCATAGAGGCCGCCGACGATCGCGCCCATCGACGTGCCGGCGATGGCGTCGATGCGCACGTGCGCGCGCTCCAGCGCCTTGAGCACGCCCACGTGCGCGAGCCCGCGCGCGCCGCCGCCCGAGAGCACGAGGCCGATGCGCGGATGCCGCGCCTGCGCCGCACCGCCGGATGCAGCGGACGCGGCCTGCCCGAAGGCCGCCGGAGGCAGCGAGCAGGCGACCAGCAGCGCGACGAGCGCGAGGCGGAGAGTCATGCGCGCATTCTGCCGGTGAAGCTCCGCTTGCCAGGCAAGAGCGCTCGGGTCGATTCCGGCAGCGGCATGAAGACACCGCGCAGGCCGCGCTTGCGTTGTATTGCTAGATGATATATCGTATCATCTAGCGTAACAAAGCATGCGCGCTCTAACCGCCACCCGGCGGTGAGGGCAGAGCTCCCCACTTTCGAAAATGATGCCTGCCGAAGCCGGAATTCCGTTGAAGGAACACCCCGAGGTCACCGTCCTTCGCGACGTCATGGTTCCGATGCGCGACGGCATCCGCCTGGCCACGGACATCTACCTGCCCACGCAGCGAGCGCATGGCGCGCGACTTCCGGCGATCCTCGAGCGGACGCCCTACAACAAGGAGGCGCCCAGCCGCTCCGAATTGCGGGTCGGCGCCAGCGAGCCGATGACGCGCGAGACGGTGGCCGCGTATTTCGTGCGCCACGGCTACGCGGTGCTGTACCAGGACTGCCGCGGGCGCCACAAGTCGGAAGGCTCCTTCGCCAAGTACGTCGACGAGGGCCCGGACGGCTTCGACGCGTGCGCGTGGATCGTCGAACAGGCCTGGAACGACGGCCGCATCGGCACCATGGGGCTGTCGTACGCGGCGCACACGCAGGCGGCGCTGGCCAGCCTCGGCGCGCCCGGCGTGGAGGCGATGTTCCTCGATTCGGGCGGCTTCTCCAATGCCTACCAGGGCGGCATCCGCCAGGGCGGCGCCTTCGAGTTGAAGCAGGTGACCTGGGCCGTGCGCGCGGCCGCCGACAGTCCGGCATTGCAGCGCGATCCGGCTGCGCGGGCGGCGCTCGAGGCGGTGGACATCGCCGACTGGATGCGCCGCATCCACGAATGGCGTCCGGGCCATTCGCCGCTCAGCGCCGCCCCCGAGTTCGAGCGCTACCTCTTCGAACAGTGGCAGCACGGCAGCTTCGACGACTACTGGCGCCAGCCCGGCCTCTACGCGCAGGGCTTCTTCGACCGGTTCCCCGACGCGGCCATGGTGCACATGTCGTCGTGGTACGACGTCTACTCGCGCACGGCCACGGAGAACTTCGTCGGCCTGCGCCGGCTCGGCAGGCGCGGACCGGTGCGCCTCATCCTGGGCCCCTGGACGCACGGCAACCGCTCGACGACCTGGTCGGGCGATGTCGACTTCGGCCCGGCGGCCACGCTCGAACACAACCTCGCGCCCAGCTTCCTGGCGCTGCGCCTCGCATGGTTCGAGCGCTACCTGAAGGAGGGCGGCACGCGCGCTTCCGACGTGGCGCCGGTGCTGCTGTTCGTGATGGGCGGCGGCAGCGGGCGACGCAACGCCGCGGGCCGCCTCGAGCACGGGGGTCGCTGGCGCGAGGAGCAGGACTGGCCGTTGCCGCAGACGCTCTGGACGCCGCTCCACCTGCGCGTGGACGGCGCGCTGACGACGGCGGCCCCGGACGAGACGGACGCGTCGCGCGCCTGGCGCCACGATCCGCGGCATCCCGTGCCGACGGTCGGCGGCGCGATCACGTCCGGCGAGCCCGTCATGTCGGGCGGCGCGTTCGACCAACGCGAGACGCCGGGCCTGTTCGGCGCCAGCGCGCCCTACGGACCGCTCGCGGCGCGCCCCGACGTCCTCGTGTTCGAGACCGCGCCGCTGAAGCAGGACGTGGAGGTCACCGGGCCCGTCAGCGCGGACTTCTGGGTCTCGTCCGACTGCACCGACACCGATTTCCACATCAAGCTCATCGACCTGTACCCACCGAGCGACGACTACCCCGAGGGCTTCGCGATGAACCTCACCCACGGCGTGCTGCGCGCACGCTATCGCGACTCGTGGGAAGCGCCCACGCCGCTGGTGCCCGGGGCCGTCCATCGCGTCCGCATCGAGGCGTTTCCCACGAGCAACGTCTTCAGGAAGGGCCATCGCATCCGCCTCGACGTGGCGAGCAGCAACTTCCCGCACTTCGACGTCAACTCGAACACGGGCGAACCCGAAGGTCGCCCGCACGACCATCGGATCGCCGCCAACCGGATCCATGTCGACGGCGCGCATCCCTCCTGCGTGATCCTGCCCGTCATCCCGCACGACGATCACCCGAAGAGCCTTCGATGACGACGACCCCGACCCCGACCGACGCCCGACCGATGATCGGCGGCCACATCCTGGCCGAGGCCCTGCTGGCCAACGGCGTCGACACGGCCTTCTGCGTGCCCGGCGAGAGCTACCTGCCGGTGCTGGACGGTCTCTACGAGCGCCGCGACAGGATCGCGCTGCACGTGTGCCGCCAGGAGGGCGGCGCCGCCTTCATGGCCGAGGCCTACGGCAAGCTCACCGGCCGCCCCGGCATCGCGCTGGTCACGCGCGGGCCGGGCGCGTGCAACGCGAGCATCGGCGTGCACAGCGCGGCGCAGGACTCCTCGCCGATGATCCTGCTCATCGGACAGGTCGGTTCCGACTGCGCCGATCGCGAGGCGTTCCAGGAGATCGACGTCCGCGCGGTCTTCGGCCCGATCGCCAAGTGGGCCGCGCAGATCGACCGCGCCGACCGCATCGGCGAGTACATCGGCCGGGCCTTCCAGACGGCCTGCTCGGGACGGCCGGGGCCGGTCGTGCTGGGACTGCCGGAAGACGTGCTGTTCGGACAGGCGATGGCCAGGGAGATCCGGCCGGCCGTCAACGTCCAGGCCAGCCCGTCCGAGCACGACATCGCCAGGCTGACGCAACTCCTCGCCGCGGCCAGGCGGCCGCTGGTCATCGTGGGCGGGGGCGGATGGAACGAGCAGGCCTGCCGCGACCTGCGCGACTTCGTCGAGCGCAATCGCCTGCCGATCGCCTGCGCGTTCCGCTTCCAGGACCTGGTCGACAACCGCCATCCGAACTACGCGGGCGACGTCGGCCTGGGCATCAACCCGAGGCTGGCGGCCCGGATCCGCGAGGCCGACGTCCTGCTGGTCATCGGCGCGCGCCTCGGCGAGGCGACCACCAGCGGCTACACCCTGCTGGACATCCCCGTGCCGCGCCAGCGCCTGGTCCACGTGCACGCCGGCAACGACGAACTCGGCAAGGTCTACCAGGCCGAGCTGCCGATCAACGCCGGCATGCCCGAAATCGCGCAGGCGCTGCGCGGAGTCTCGGTTGCGCACGACGCCTGGCGTGGCGCCGCCGTCGAGGCGCACCGCGAGTACGAGTTGCACGCCACGCCACCCGAAATCGGCGGCCCGCTGCAGATGGCGGCCGTGGTGCGCCACCTGCAGGATCGCCTGCCGGCCGATGCGATCATCACGAACGGCGCCGGCAACTACGCCATCTGGATGAACCGCTACTTCAGGTATCGTCAGTTCAACACGCAGCTGGCGCCCACCAGCGGAGCCATGGGCTACGGCGTGCCGGCGGCGATCGCGGCCAAGATCGTGCACCGGGATCGCGTCGTAGTCTCGTGGAACGGGGACGGCTGCTTCATGATGAACGGGCAGGAGCTCGCCACCGCGATGCGCTATGGCCTGGCCATCGTCTTCGTCGTCGTCAACAACGGCATGTTCGGCACGATCCGCATGCACCAGGAAATGCACTATCCCGGTCGCGTCCATGGAACGGGTCTCGACAACCCGGATTTCTGCGCGCTCGCCCGTGCGTACGGCGCGCACGGCGAACGCGTCGTCGACAGCGCCGAGTTCCCCGCGGCCTTCGAGCGCGCGCTCGCGGCGGGCCGGCCGGCGCTGCTCGAACTGATGCTGGATCCGGAGGCGATCACGCCCACGCAGACCATCGCCGGCCTGCGGGCCGCGACGCAGGGCCGCACATGAGCGCGGCCGCACCCGTCGTCGGGCGCTGGGCCATCGCCGCCGCGGTGGTGGGCAACGCGATCGAGTTCTTCGACTTCCTCGCGTATTCGTTCTACTCGGTCTACATCGGGCGCGCGTTCTTCCCCACGCGCGACGAGTTCTTCAGCCTGCTGCTGTCGCTGGCCACCTTCGGCGTGGGCTTCGTGATGCGGCCCCTGGGCGGCTTCGTGATCGGCTCGTTCGCCGATCGCGCGGGTCGGCGGCCCGCGATGGTGCTCACGATCAGCCTCATGACGGTGGGCACCATGGGCGTGGCCCTGACGCCGTCGTACGCCACGATCGGCATCGCGGCGCCGATCATCCTGGTGCTCGCCCGACTGGTGCAGGGCCTGGCGCTCGGTGGCGAGGTCGGCCCGTCCACCGCGCTGCTGCTGGAGGTGGCCCCGCCGGGGCGCGCCGGCGCCTGGGTCAGCTGGCAGGGTGCCAGCCAGGGCGCGGCCACGCTGATGGCCGGCGTGGCCGGCCTCGCGCTGGCCACGCTGCTCGATGCGAAGCAGCTGGCCGCCTGGGGGTGGCGCCTGCCGTTCCTGTTCGGCCTGCTGATCGTGCCGGTGGGCCTCTACATCCGGCGCAGCCTGCCGGAAACGCTGGAGCCGCGTGCGCCGGTCGATGGCGAGGCCGGCACCGTGCGCCTCATCTGGCGCCACCACCAGCCCGCGCTCTGGCTGGGACTGACGATCGTCATGTGCCAGACCATCTCGGCGTACGTCTGCAGCTACATGACCACCTACGCGCTGACGGCGCTCGCGATGCCGGCCGCGCAGGCGATGGTGGCCACCGTCATGACGGGCATCGCCACGGTGCTGGGCGCCAGGCTGGGCGGGCACCTGTCCGATCGCGTCGGCCGCAAGCCCGTCATGATCGTCTCGCGCGCCTTGATGCTGCTGTCCATCTATCCGGCGTTCCTGTTCCTGGTGCACTCGGCCGACGTCTGGTCGCTCGGCGCGGTGGCGGCCCTGCTCGCGCTGCTCACCTCCGCGGGCACCGCGGCGTCGATGGTCGCGCTGGTGGAGGTGTTTCCCGCCGCCGTGCGCAGCTCGGGCATGAGCATCACGAACGCCGTTTCGGTGAGCCTGTTCGGCGGCACGACGCAATTCGTCAACGCGTGGCTGATCGGCACGACCGGCGACAAGCTGTCGCCGGCGTACTACGTCATCGTGTCGAGCGTGATCGGCATCTGGGCGATGTTCAGGCTGCCCGGGCCACGCGGGAAATGACGGGCATCGCGATCTTCCGGCGCGTCGCGGAGACCCGGCGCGAGCCCGTGGCCTTCGTGCTGGACGGCCGCCCCCTGGTCGCGTTGCGCGGCGACACCGTGCTGGTGGCCGTGCTCACCCAGGCGGACCGCCTGCGCCGCTCCGAATTCGAAGGCGCGCCGCGCGCCGGCTTCTGTCTGATCGGCGCGTGCCAGGATTGCTGGATGCAGGTCGAGGACGGCCGCCGCATCCGCGCCTGCACCACGCTCGTGGAGGACGGCATGCGCCTGTGCACGGGGCCCGCGCAAGGGCGATCGTGAACCTGCACGACATCGTGATCGTGGGCGCGGGTCCCGCCGGCGTGCGCGCCGCGGAGACCCTGGTGCAGGCCGGGCTGAAGCCCACGGTGGTCGACGAGGCGCCGCGCGCCGGCGGCCAGATCTACCGCCGGCCGCCGGAAGGCTTCGTCCGCACGAGCCGGCAGTTGTACGGTTTCTCGAGCCGCAAGGCCGACGACGTCCATCGCAGCTTCGAGCGCCTGGCGGGCAGGATCGTCCACCTGCCGGCCACGCTGGCCTGGAACTGCGACGGCAGGCGACTCGACCTCCTCACCGACGGCCGACACCATGGCAAGAGCTTCTCGCACCTGATCCTGTGCACCGGTGCGAACGATCGCATGCTGCCGTTCCCGGGCTGGCTGCTGCCCGGCGTCTACACGCTGGGCGCGGCGCAGGTCGCGCTCAAGACGCAGGGCTGCGTGCTGGGTGGACGCGTCGTGCTGATGGGCAGTGGCGCGCTGCTGTACCTGCTGGCGTACCAGTACGCGAAGGCCGGCGCGGAGATCGCGGCCGTGCTCGACACCGCGTCGCTCGCGAACCAGTTCGGCGCGCTGGCGGACCTGGGGCGACAGCCGCTGGCCTTCGGCAGGGGCCTGGTTCTCGTGGCGTGGCTGCGCAGCCGGGGAGTCCGCGTGATCACCGGCGTGCGCGACGTCGCGGTCTCGGGCGACGAGCGGGTGCGTGGCGTGGCGTGGCGCAGCGACGGACGCGAGCACCGCATCGCCTGCGACGCACTGGCCACCGGGTTCAACCTGCGTGCCGAGACGCAGCTCGCCGACCTGGCGGGCTGCGCGTTCGAGTTCGATCGCGTGCAACGGCAATGGCTGCCGCGTTGCGACGCCGCCGGCCGCAGCAGTGTCGCGGGCGTCTACCTGGCCGGCGACGGCGCCCATCTGCTCGGCGCGGACGCCGCGGAGCTGGCCGGACGACGCGCGGCGCTCGCGCTGCTGGAGGACGCGGGCGAGCCGACTTGCGCTGGCGAAGGCCCACGACTGGAGCGCGCGTTGCTGCGCCACGCCGGCTTCCAGCGCGGCCTCCAGCGCGCCTTTGCGTTGCCCGTGGCCTGGCTGCACGAGTGTGCCGACGACCTGGTGATCTGCCGCTGCGAGAACGTCCGCGCCGGCGACCTGCGCGCAGCCGCCGGTGCCGGCCGTGCCAGCGAGATCAACCGGCTCAAGGCGATGACGCGCGTCGGCATGGGCCGCTGCCAGGGGCGCCTGTGCGCAGGGGCCGCCGCGGAGATCCTGGCCCACGCCACGGGGCAGGCCATCGAGGACGTCGGGCGCCTGCGCGCCCAGCCGCCGATCAAGCCGATCTCGCTGATGTCCCGGCAGCCGGATCGACCACCGACCGGGGAGCCGTCGTGATCGCGCCGCTGGTGGACGTGGCCATCGTCGGCGGCGGCCTGGTCGGGTGCGCCGCGGCGCTGGCCCTGCGCCGGCGCGGTCGCTCGGTGATCCTGCTCGAGCAGGGCTGGTGCGGCGCCCAGGCCAGCGGCGTCAACCACGGCGGCGTGCGACGCCAGGGCCGCGCGGCGATCCAGCTGCCGCTGGCGCAGCGGGCGCACGAGGTGTGGCGCCGCCTGCCCGAGGCGATCGGCGAGCCCTGCGAATTCGTGGCGTCGGGCCATCTCAAGCTGGCACGTACCGAGGCCGACATGGCGCAACTGGAGGCCGACAACGCGGCCGCCGCGCCGTTCGGGCTGCGGTTCGAGCTGCTGGGACGCGAGCAGCTGCGGCGCCGCTATCCCGCGCTCGGCGCCGGGCTCGCGGGGGCGTCGTTGTGCTTCGGCGACGGTCACGCCAATCCGCGCCTGGTGGCCGCGGGCTTCGCGCGCGCCGCGCGCCGCGAGGGCGTGTGCATCCTCGAGCGCGAGGGCGTCGACGCGGCTGAATTGGAGGGCGCGCAATTCGTTCTTGCCACGCGCAGCGGCCTGCGGGTGCGCTCCCGCTGGCTGCTCAATTGCGCGGGGGCCTGGGGCGCGACGCTCGCCGCACGCTTCGGCGACCACGTGCCCGAATACAGCATCCATCCCAACATGATGGTGACCGAGCCGATCGCGCCGCTGGATCTGCCGAACCTGGGCGTGGTGGGCGGCGACATCTACGCGCGCCAGGTCGCGCGCGGCAACGTCGTCCTGGGCGGCGGACGCGGCCACGGCGCGCTGCGGCTGGACGCCAACCGGCCCGGGTCCGGCGCGAGCTTCGAGGCGATGCGCACCGCGTGCGACATCATCCCCGCGCTGGCCGAGGCCCTGGTCATTCGCTGCTGGACCGGCGTCGAGGGCGCGTTCGCCGACGGCCAGCCCGTGATCGGGCCCAGCCTCACCACGCCCGGCCTGTGGCATGCCTTCGGCTTCTGCGGCGGCGGGTTCCAGCTCGCGCCGGGCGTGGGCGAGGTGCTCGGCGACCTGGTGATCGACAACGCCACCGCGACGCCGATCGAGCCGTTCGGCATCGGCCGCTTCCGGTCGCGCGGCGCCGTTCCGGATCTCAACGCAAACATTTGATGGGAGAACTTGATGGAATCGATTTCGAAGCTGCTCGCGGAGCTGGGCGTCGACGTGGCGAGCTGCCGCGGCGACGATCTTCACAGCCGCTCGCCGGTGGACGGCAGCGTGCTGGCGCGCCTGCGCGCGCACTCGCCGGCCGAGGTCCGCGCGAAGATCGCACGCGCCCACGCGGCGTTCCTGCAATGGCGCCGCGTGCCGGCGCCGCGTCGCGGTGAACTGGTGCGCCTGTTCGGCGAGGAGCTGCGCCTGCACAAGCCGGCGCTCGGCCGGCTGGTGACGCTGGAGACCGGCAAGATCTTGCAGGAGGGGCTCGGCGAAGTGCAGGAGATGATCGACATCTGCGACTTCGCGGTGGGTCTCTCGCGCCAGCTCTATGGCCTGACGATCGCGTCGGAGCGTCCGGGCCACCGCATGATGGAGGCGTGGCATCCGCTGGGCGTGGTGGGCGTCATCTCGGCGTTCAACTTCCCCGTGGCGGTGTGGGCCTGGAACGCCGCGCTCGCGTTCGTGTGCGGCGACAGCGTGGTGTGGAAGCCGTCGGAGAAGACGCCCCTGACCGCGATCGCCACGCAGGCCATGTTCCAGCGCGCCGTGGCGCGTTTCGGCGCCGAGGCGCCGGACGGCCTGGCCGAGCTGGTCGTCGGCGGCCGGGAGTGCGGCGAAGTCCTTGTCGACGATCCGCGTGTCCCTGTCATCAGCGCCACCGGCAGCACCGGCATGGGACGCGTCGTTGCGCAGCGCTGCGCGCGGCGGCTGGCGCGAAGCATCCTGGAGCTGGGCGGCAACAACGCCATGATCGTGGCGCCGAGCGCCGACCTGGAGATGACCGTGCGCGCGATCGTGTTCTCCGCGGTGGGCACCGCCGGCCAGCGCTGCACCTCGCTGCGACGGCTGTTCGTGCACGAGGACGTCTACGACGAGCTCGTGCCGCGCCTGAGGAAGGTCTACGGGGCGTTGCCCATCGGCCATCCCTGCGAGCCGTCGACGCTCGTCGGCCCGTTGATCGACGCCCATGCCGGCGTCGCGATGCAACACGCCCTCGATGCGGCGCGCGCGCAGGGCGGCGTGGTGTTCGGCGGCGAGCGGGCGACGGTGCCGGGCTGCGAGGAGGGCGTCTACGTGCGTCCGGCGCTCGTCGAGATGCCACGCCAGACCGAGGTCATGCACCACGAGACCTTCGCGCCGATCCTCTACGTGGTTCGCTACCGCGAGATCGGCGACGCCATCGCGGCCAACAACGCGGTGCCGCAAGGCCTGTCGTCCAGCATCTTCACGACGGACCTGCGCGAGGCCGAGGCCTTCGTGTCCGCCGGCGGCAGCGACTGCGGCATCGCCAACGTCAACATCGGCCCGAGCGGCGCCGAGATCGGCGGCGCGTTCGGCGGAGAGAAGGAAACCGGCGGCGGACGCGAGTCCGGCTCCGACGCCTGGAAGGCCTACATGCGGCGCGCCACCAACACCGTCAACTACAGCAACGCGCTGCCGCTGGCCCAGGGCATCAGCTTCGACATCTGACTAG
>Ga0302157_10000248_pt1 | contig 70881 bp, 58 predicted proteins | sample I_Bog_N3_3_FD_193502 | JGI IMG/M metagenome (GOLD analysis project Ga0302157, IMG submission 193502) | Peat permafrost microbial communities from Stordalen Mire near Abisko, Sweden - I_Bog_N3_3 | ecosystem: Environmental > Terrestrial > Soil > Wetlands > Peat | place: Sweden: Abisko, Stordalen... | reverse complement strand
TCGAGAACGAGACGTCGTAGGCCGCCATGATCTCGCAGATCTCGTCCCAGCGGGTGTAGAGGAAGTTCTCCTGGTGGTGCGAGAGGCACCACTTGGCCATGATGGACCCGCCGCGGCTGACGATCCCCGTCATCCTGCGCGCCGTCGACGGGATCGAGCGCAGGCGGACGCCCGCGTGGATCGTGAAGTAGTCGACGCCCTGCTCGGCCTGCTCGACGAGCGTGTCCCTGAAGAGGTCCCAGGTGAGGTCCTCGGGCCGGCCGCCGGCCTTCTCGAGGGCCTGGTAGATCGGCACGGTCCCCACGGGGACCGGGCAGTTGCGGACGATCCACTCGCGGGTCTGGTGGATGTTCCTGCCGGTGGAGAGGTCCATCAGCGTGTCGCCGCCCCACTTGACCGACCAGCGCATTTTCTCGACCTCCTCGTCGATCGAGGAGGCGACCGCCGAGTTGCCGATGTTCGTGTTGATCTTAACCAGGAAGTTGCGGCCGATCACCATGGGCTCGAGCTCCGGGTGGTTGATGTTGGCCGGAATGATCGCGCGGCCGCGGGCGACCTCGTCGCGCACGAACTCCGGCGTGATCACGCCCGGGATGGTGGCGCCGAGGCCCATCCCCGGGTGCTGCCGCCAGAGCGAGTTGCGGGGGCCCGCGGCCGTGAGCTCCATCAGCTCCGCCGCGCGCTGGAGCTTCGAGTTTTCGCGGATCGCCACGAACTCCATCTCGGGCGTCACGATCCCCCGGCGGGCGTAGGCGAGCTGGGAGACCCTGTGGCCGGGCTTGGCGCGGAGCACCTTCCGCGACGAGCTGTCGAAGAACTTGATCGGGTTCCGCCGGCCCTCGCTCTCGGCCTGCTCGCGGTGCTTCTCTGAGAGGTAGCCGTCGTCGATCGGCCTCAGGTCGCGGCCCTTGATCTCCTCCACGTCGCCGCGCTCGCGGATCCAGCCGGCCCGGAGCGCGGGGAGCCCCTGCTGGGAGTCGCCGTGGAAGCCGGGGTCGCCCCAGGGCCCAGAGGTGTCGTAGACCCGGACCGCCTCGTTGGGCACCTCGGTGCCGTTCGGCAGGCGGGTGGGGGAGAGCCCGATCTCGCGCATCGGCACCTGGAGGTCCCCGCGGGAACCGGCGATGTAGACGCGCCTGGAGGAGGGGAAGAGCCGGTGCCCGGCGACTTGAGCTTCGTTCGATTGGGACATAGGGAGGGGATGTTCTTGGCCGCGGCCCACTCCGCCGGCCGGGTCACAGATCCCTCCGCACTTGCGAACGGCCCTGTTTTCCCTACGGCGTTGTGAGACGCATCAGGTTCGAAGGATTTGGCAGCGGATCTTGCTGCCATCTCAGCCCAGGGGTCCCCGGGCTCTCCTAAACGAGGATGTGCCCCAAGTAAGCCCGGATTTCCGGCGTATCAACTGGAATCGTCCTTCCTTGGGAAACCGGGGGGGCTCCCCAGGCGTCATTTGTTTGCAACTCGTCCTCCAAACCCTATGTCTCTCAACCCGATGTCCCACGAGCCTCCCTGTTGTGGTGTTTCCACAAACATTGAGGATTATTTTCTCACCCGCCGGAAATTCCTGAACCGGGTCGGCATGGGGCTCGGCGCCCTGGGCCTGGCCACGATGCTCGACCCGAGGTACCTGGTGGCCGGCGCGGACGCCCAGGACGGGATGTCGGCGGGCGCAAACCCGCTTGCGCCCAGGAACCCGCCGCTTCCCGCCAAGGCCAAGGCGGTGATCCACATCTTCGCCCAGGGCGCCCCCTCGCACATCGACACCTGGGACCCCAAGCCCGACCTCCTGCGCATGGACGGCCGCTCGATCGGCGGCGACGGCGGCGTCGCGCTCGGCTCCCCCTTCAAGTTCACGCCGATGGGGCGCTCCGGCATCGAGGTGAGCGAGCTTTTCCCGGGGATCGGCCAGCACATCGACGACATGGCGGTCGTCCGCTCGATGTACACCGACATCCCCGCTCACGAGGTGGCGACCTTGTTCATGAATACGGGCTCCCTGAGGATAACGAAGCCGAGCATGGGCTCCTGGGTCGTCTACGGCCTCGGCACCGAGAACCAGAACCTGCCCGGGTTCATCTCGCTCAGGAACGGTGGGCTCCCCTCGGGGGGGGCGGCCAACTACGGGTCCTCGTTCCTGCCGGGCGTCTTCCAGGGGTCGAGCGTCAACACCCAGGTGGCCACCGTGCAGCAGATGATCCAGAACATCCGCAACCCCTACATCGGCTCGGGCGAGCAGCGCCGCCAGATGGACTTCGTCAAGCAGCTCGACGAGATGAGGGCCAAGGACCTGCAGCACGACCAAGTGCTCGAGGCCCGCCTGGAATCCTACGAGATCGCCTTCAAGATGCAGGCTGCAGCCACGGACGCCTTCGACCTGAACAAGGAGAGCGAGGCGACGCGCACGTCCTACGGCAACACCCCGCAGGGCAAGCAGATGCTGCTTGCCCGGCGCCTCGTGGAGCGCGGCGTGCGCTTTGTCCAGGTCTGGCACGACGGGTGGGACCACCACCAGGACCTCCAGGAGCGGATCACGAAGAAGGCCAAGGAGGTCGACCAGCCGATCGCGGCCCTCCTCGCGGACCTGAAGCAGCGCGGGCTCCTGGACTCGACGCTCGTCATCTGGGGCGGGGAGTTCGGGCGCAAGCCGACCCGCGACCGCAACGGCTACGACAACCCCGGGCGCGACCACAATGCGCGCGCGTTCTCGGTGTGGCTCGCAGGCGGCGGCGTGAAGGGCGGCACCGTGTACGGGGCGACCGACCAGTTCGGGGCGGAGGCGGTGACGGACTAGGTCCACGTCCACGACCTCCACGCCACGATCCTCAGGGCGCTCGGATTTGACCACACGAAGCTGACCTACCGCTTCAACGGCAGGGATTTCCGGCTCACGGACGTTGCCGGAAACGTGGTGCAGCCGATCCTCGCCTGATGAAGCGCGGGGGCAAGGCAGCGTGTGCGGCGGCCGCCATGGCGGCCCTCGTCTCGCCGCTTCCCGCGGCGATCGCCCCGGCGCCGGCTTTGATCTCGGCCGCGGACCTGCAGTTCTTCGAGACACGCGTGAGGCCGGTCCTCGTCGACCGGTGCTACAAGTGCCACAGCCATGACGCCGACAAGATCAAGGGGGGCCTCATGCTCGACACCCGCGAGGGGATGCTCCACGGCGGCGACACCGGCCCCGCGATCGCGCCCGGAAAGCCCGAGGACAGCCTGCTCGTGGACGCGATCAGCTACAAGGACGCGGACCTCCAGATGCCGCCGAAGGGCGAGCGGTTGACGGACGAGCAGGTGGCCGATCTGACCGAGTGGATCCGGCGCGGTGCGCCGGACCCAAGGTCGCTGGTCACTAGGGGGAGTTCCCCGGCGTACGGCGGCGTGGGCCGCGACCACTGGTCGTTCCTCCCGGTCAAGAGGCCGGCGGTGCCCCAGGTGGCCGACGCGGCGTGGTGCAAGACCCCCGTCGACGCGTTCATCCTCGCCCGCCTGGAGGAGGCCGGCCTTAAGCCGAACCCCCAGGCCGACAAGTACACGCTGATCCGGCGGGCCACATTCGACCTGACCGGCCTGCCCCCGACCCCGGAGGAGGTGCAGCGGTTCCTGGTCGACGACTCGCCGCAGGCCTGGGAGAAGGTCGTCGACCGGCTGCTCGCCTCGTCGCACTACGGCGAGCGCTGGGGCAGGTACTGGCTCGACGTCGCGCGCTACGCCGACACGAAGGGCGACACGCCGCAGCGCGAGGACCCGCGCTACCCGTTCGCCTGGACCTACCGCGACTACGTGATCGACGCCTTCAATTCCGACAAGCCCTACAACGAGTTTATCATAGAGCAGCTCGCCGCGGACCGCCTGGTGGCCGAGGACATGCGCCGGAACCGGTCGACGGGCGCACCGGTCGACATGACAAAGCTGGCGGCCCTCGGGTTCCTCACGCTCGGCAACCGCTTCGAGAACAGCGTGAACGACATCATCAATGACCGGATCGACGTCACGTCGAAGGCCTTCCTCGGGCTAACGGTGTCGTGCGCGCGGTGCCACGACCACAAGTTCGACCCGATCCCGACCGCGGACTACTACTCCCTCTACGACGTCTTCGCCAACACGGCCGAGCCCAAGGAGTACCCGTGGCTGCACCCGATGCCAAGGACCCCCGAGCTCGCGGACTACCTCACGAAGATGCAGGCGGCCGACGACGCCAAGGCGAAGGCCGACGCGGAGCTCCTGGGCCTGAGGAGGTCCGGGCTCCCCGAACAGGAGCGGGCCGCCAGGCGCAAGGAGCTCCAGCGCCAGCTCTTCCTGGCCAACAAGCAGATCAACGACCTGGAGCTGAGCCCGGCGGCTCCTCCCAAGGCGGACGTGCTTCTCGACGTCCGCGAGACCCACGACTACCCGGTGCTCCTCAGGGGCGAGGCCCAGAACAAGGGGCCGCTCGTCACCCGGCACTTCCTGAGCATCCTCTCCCCGGACCCGAAGCACCCCACGGCCTTCAGGTCGGGAAGCGGCCGCCTGGAGCTGGCGCGAGCGATCGCGAGCCCCTCGGACCCGCTCACGGCGCGCGTGCTCGTGAACCGCGTCTGGCAGCAGCACTTCGGCAGCGGCTTCGTCACCACGCCCGACGACCTGGGCAACCAGTCCGCCCCCCCGAACAACCCCGAGCTCCTGGACTACCTTGCCTCGCGCTTCATGGAGGAGGGCTGGTCGATCAAGAAGCTCCAGCGGCTCATCATGCTGAGCAGCGCCTACCTGGAGACGAGCACCGGCAACCCCAGGTACGCGGACCAGGACCCGGACAACAAGCTCCAGTGGCGCTACAACGTAAGGCAGCTCGACTTTGAGGAGATGCACGACTCGATCCTGGCGATCGCGGGCACGATCGACCTGACGGTCGGGGGAAGGTCGGTGCCGATCGGCAGCGAGGGCTTCGCCACGCGGCGCGCGGTGTACGCCTTCATCGACCGGCGCAACCCCGCGGAGATCCTGACGCAGTTCAACTTCCCGAACCCGAGCGTCCCAACCGGGAAGCGCTTCCTCACGCAGGTGCCCCAGCAGCAGCTCTTCCTCATGAACAGCCCGCTCGTGATCGAGACGGCCCGGAAGTTGGTCCACAGCCCGGAGTTCCAGGAGCAGACGAGCGACGAGCTCCGCGTGGCGACGCTCTACCTGGCGGTCTTCCAGAGGCCCCCGACGCCCGAGGAGACCAAGCTCTGCCTGCGCTACATCGAGGCCAACCCCGGCGGCACATCGACCGACGCCCCGGCCTCAACGGCCCAGTCGGAGAGGGCGTCAAAGGCGGCCGAAATGCAGGCAAAGCTCGCCGAGAATTCGATGCAGAACCTTCGGAAGAAGAACGCCCTCCAGGTGGAGCCCGGTGCGGGGGCCTTCAGGAGCCGTGCCCCGCTCGATGCCTGGACCAAGCTCGCACACGGGCTCTTCCAGACGGACGAAGCGATGTTCTTGAACTAGCCCGCCTTTGCGTATTTGTGGGGTGGATGTTGATCCTGCTCCTGCGTTCGATTCTTCCTGCCTCTTTTGCCGTTGCGATCCTCGTGGCCCGCTTGGCTGCGGCCGTGCCCGACACTGTCGCAGCGTCGATCTCCGCCCAATACCCATCGCTCGAAGCTCTCTATAAGGACCTCCACGCGCACCCGGAGCTCTCCCTTCAGGAGGAGAAGACGGCGGCGCGTGTGGCCGCGGAGCTGCGCGCGGCCGGGTTTGAGGTCACCGAGAAGTGCGGCGGGACGGGCGTCGTCGGGGTCCTAAGGAACGGCCCGGGCCCGACGCTCCTCATCCGAACCGACATGGACGCCCTTCCCGTTAAGGAGGAGACGGGCCTTCCCTACGCGAGCACGGTCCGCACCCTGAACCTTTCCGGCACCGACGTGCCCGTCATGCATGCCTGCGGCCACGACGTCCACATGACCGTTTTCATCGGCACGGCCCGGATGCTCTCGGGGCTCAAGGACACGTGGAGCGGGACCCTGGTCCTCGTGGGACAGCCGGCCGAGGAGCTGATCGTCGGGGCACGCAACATGCTGACAGCCGGGCTCTACCGGAAGTTTCCGAAACCGGATTTTGCCATCGGTCTCCACGATACTCCGCTTTTTGCCGCCGGATCCGTGGCCTTTACCGACGGTTTTGTCACGGCGAACTCTGACTCGGTCGACATTGTCGTGCGCGGCATTGGGGGACACGGGGCGGCGCCCGAGTACACCAAGGACCCCATTGTCCTGGCCTCGCAGATCGTCCTGGCCCTGCAGACGATCGTGAGTCGAGAGATTCGCCCGGGCGACCGCGCCGTTGTAACGGTCGGCACCATCAACGGGGGCACCAAGAACAATATAATCCCTAGCGAGGTGAAGCTCCAGTTGACGCTCCGCTCCTACTCGGCCGAAGTGCGCGAGCATCTGGTGGCCTCGATCCGGCGCATCTGCCGGGGCGAGGCCATCGCGGCCGGGGTGCCCGATGACCTCATGCCCATTGTCACCGTGGTTGGCGCGTCGGCGGAGGCCGTCTCCAACGATCCGGCGCTGACAAAGCGTGTGCGCGCCGCCGTGACGGGTTGGCTAGGGGCCGACCATGTTGAGACCTCGGAGCCGATCATGGGGAGCGAGGATTTTAGCCAGTACGGCAAGACCGTCGAGAGGGTGCCCCTCTGCTTCTTTTGGCTCGGAGCCGCAGCGCCGGAAGGCCTCGCGGAAAGCAGGCGGACGGGGGTTCCGCTGCCCTTCCTTCACTCGAGCAAGTATGCTCCGGACACGGAGCCGACCATCAAGACCGGCATCGCCGCGATGACCGCGGCAGCATTGGACATTCTGGCAAAAAACTGATCCACCTGCGCCATGGCGTCCGGCTACACTGAAGCAAGCATCAAGACCCTCTCGTCGACCGAGCACATCCGGCTAAGGCCCGGCATGTACATCGGCAGGCTCGGGAACGGCGCCCACGCCGAGGACGGGATATATGTCCTCCTCAAGGAGACGATAGACAACTCGGTGGACGAGTTCACGATGGGCTCGGGCAGGAAGATCGAGATCGAGCTCGAGGAGAGGAAGGTGCGGGTCCGCGACTTCGGCCGGGGCATCCCCCTGGGGAAGCTCCTGGAGTGCGTCTCGGTGATCAACACCGGGGCCAAGTACGACAGCGAGACCTTCAAGAAGGCAGTCGGGCTAAACGGCGTGGGCCAAAAGGCCGTGAACGCCCTCTCGGTCGAGTACCGCGCCCAGGCCTTCCGCGACGGCGAGACCAAGGTGGTCGAGTTTGCGAAGGGCAAGCTCAGGAAGGACCACCGCGTCACGAAGACAACCGACAAGAACGGGACCCTGATCGAGTTCACGCCGGACGGGGAGCTGTTCGGGGCCGACCTGAGGTTCAGGGCGGAGTTCATCGAGGACATGCTCTGGAACTACGCGTTCCTGAACCGGGGCCTGACGCTCCTTCTGAACGGCAAGCCCTTCAAGTCCGAGAACGGCCTGAAGGACCTCCTCCAGAAGAACCTGATCGGCGAGCCCCTGTACCCCATCATCCACCTCGAGGGCGAGGACATCGAGATCGCAATCACCCACGGCTCGCACTACGGCGAGGAGTACTTCTCGTTCGTGAACGGCCAGCACACGACCATGGGCGGAACGCACCTCCAGGCCTTCCGCGAGGCGTTCGTGGACACGCTCAGGAACTTCTACAAGAGGGACCTGGACGCGGCCGACGTCCGCCAGTCCGTCGTGGCGGCGGTCTCGGTCAGGGTGATGGAGCCCGTGTTCGAATCCCAGACCAAGACGAAACTCGGCTCGAGCGTGGTCGCCCCGGGCGGTGCGACGATCAAGGAATTCATCGGCAAGTTCGTCCAGCAGACGCTCGACGTCTACCTGCACAAGAACCCGGAGACGGCCGACGCCCTCATCAAGCGGATCCAGGAGAGCGAGCACGAGCGCAAGGAGTTGGCCGGCATCCGCAACTTGGCCCGCGAGCGGGCGAAGAAGGCGTCGCTCCACAACCGGAAGCTGCGCGACTGCCGCCTGCACCTGGGCGACAAGGACGAGCGCAGCGAGGACAGCGTGATCTTCATCGTCGAGGGCGACTCCGCGGCGGGCTCCCTCACCGCCTGCCGCAACGTCCAGACGCAGGCCGTGTTCGCGCTAAAGGGGAAGCCGCTCAACACCTACGGCCTTTCCAAGAAGGTGATCTACGAGAACGAGGAGTTCCACCTGCTGCAGTCGGCGCTCAACATCGAGGAGGGGATGGAGGGGCTCCGCTACGGCAAGGTCGTGATCGCCACCGACGCCGACGTGGACGGCATGCACATCCGGCTCCTCCTCATCTCCTTCTTCCTCCAGTTCTTCCCCGAGCTGATCGCGCACGGGAAGCTCTTCATCCTGGAAACGCCGCTCTTCCGAGTGCGAAACAAGAAGGAGACGATCTACTGCTACTCGGAGGCCGAGAAGGAGGCCGCGATGGTGAAGATCGGCTCCGTTGCGGAGATCACCCGGTTCAAGGGGCTGGGCGAGATCTCGGCCGGCGAGTTCAAGGGCTTCATCGGCGACGACATCCGGCTTGAGCCGCTCTCGCTCAACCACGTCCACAACAGCGACCAGCTGCTCTCCTTCTTCATGGGCAAGAACACCCCCGAGCGCCAGGACTTCATCATCGACAACCTCCGCGTCGAAAAGGACGTGGTCGAGGTCTGACCCACGCACGGACAAGCATGCCAAAGGAAAAACTCTTCCCGGGATCGAGCAAGGGCTCCGAGGCCCCCCTCGAGCGCAACTACCAGAACTGGTTCCTTGATTACGCGAGCTACGTGATCCTGGACCGCGCGGTCCCGCACATCGACGACGGGCTAAAGCCCGTCCTCAGGCGCGTCCTCCACACGCTCTGGGAGATGGATGACGGGCGCTTCCACAAGGTCGCCAACGTGGTGGGGGCGACGATGCGGTTCCATCCCCACGGCGACGCCTCGATCGGGGCGGCGCTCGTCGGCATGGGGCAGCGGGGCTGGCTCGTGGAGCCCCAGGGCAACTTCGGCAACACGCTGACGGGCGACGAGGCCGCGGCGCCGCGCTACATCGAGGCGCGCCTGACCCCGTTTGCGCGCGAGGTGCTCTTCAACCCGAAGACGACCCCCTGGCAGCTGAGCTACGACGGTCGCGCCCGGGAACCCATCACGCTTCCGGCCAGGTTCCCGATCGTGCTCCTGGAGGGGGCGGAGGGCATCGCCGTCGGCCTCTCGACCAAGATCCTCCCGCACAACTTCAACGACCTGTGCCGGGCCGCGATAAACCACCTCCAGGGGAAGACCTTCAGGATTTTCCCCGACTTCCCCACGGGCGGGATCGCGGACTTCTCCGAGTACAACGACGGCGAGCGGGGCGGGAAGGTGAAGATCCGCGCCCGGATCGAGCAGCGCAGCAAGGTGCTGCTCGCTATCACCGAGCTCCCCTACGGTGCGACGACCGAGTCGGTGATCGAGTCGATCCTGGCCGCGAACGCGAAGGGCAAGATCAAGATCAAGCGGGTGGACGACAACACCGCCGACAAGGTCGAGATCCTGGTCCACCTGCCCCAGGGCGCGGAGCCCGAGAAGGTGATCCAGCAGCTCTGCGTCTTCACGGCCTGCCAGGTGGCGATCTCGCCCTCGGCCTGCGTGATCGACGAGGACAAGCCCGTTTTCCTCGGGGTGCGCGAGATCCTCAAGCGCAGCGTCGACAAGACGGTCGAGCTCCTGAAGAAGGAGCTCCAGATCCGCCAGGGCGAGCTCGAGCAGCAGTGGCACAACGACTCCCTGGAGCGGATCTTCATCGAGGAGCGGATCTACCGCCGGATCGAGAAGTCCAAGACCTGGGAGAGCGTGCTCTCCGAGATCCGCGAGGGCCTGAAGCCGTTCGTCAAGCAGCTGCGGCGCGAGATCGTGGACGACGACATCGCGCGGCTTACGGAGATCCGGATCAAGCGCATCTCGGCCTACAACAGGTTCGAGGCCGACGAGCGGCTGAAGAAAATCGAGGAGGAGATGAAGGCCGTGAGGCACGACCTGAAGAACCTGACCGCCTACGTGGTCAAGTGGTTCGAGATGCTCCAGGAGAAGTACGGCAAGGGCATCAAGCGCAGGACCGAGTACGACGAGATCGAGCAGATCAGCGCGGCCGAGGTGGTCTCGGCGAACCAGCGCCTCTACGTGAACCGCGAGGAGGGCTTCATCGGGCTCAACTGGCGCCAGCACGAGTTCGTGCAGGAGTGCACCATCCTGGACAGCGTCCTGTGCATCATGGCCGACGGCTCCATGAAGGTGTCCAAGGTCGCGGACAAAGTCTTCATGGGCCTCGGGATTCTCCACTGCACGGTCTTCCCCAAGGACGGAGACACCTCGTTCTACACGATGGTCTACCAGGACGGAGCGAGCGGGAAGGCCTTCGCCAAGCGCTTCCAGATTGGCGGCGTGACGAGGGACAAGCTCTACCCGCTCGTGAAGTCCGACGGCTCCAAGGTCGTCTACCTCGAGGTGAGCCCGACCGAGAAGGCCATGCCGAAGGCGCTCCATATCTCGCTCGACGGACGAAGCAAGGCGCGCGTGCGGGAGTTTGACTTCGACATGACCGCCGTGGGCCTAAGCGCGCGGGCTGCGCGGGGGCTCACGGTCACCAAGTGGTCGGTGAAGGATGTGAAGCGGGTCGATCCCTCGTAGGCCAGTCCGCGGGTGCAAGCCCAGCTCCGATGTCTCCCGCGTTGCCAGGCAAGATCGCCGCAGTAAAGTGGCAGACACCTCCACTTATGCGACACTCACAGCGTTTTGCTTGTTTGCTCCTCGCCCCGCTGCTGGTCCTCAAGGTCACAGGGGCTGCCCAAGACGAGAGCGATCCCTACCTGTGGCTCGAGGATGCCCACGGCGCGAGGGCCATGTCCTGGGTACAGGCCGAGAATGACAAGACGCTCGCGGTCCTTGAGAAGGATCCACGCTACCCGGAACTCTATTCCGAGGCGCTCGCGATCGCCGAGGCTGAGGACCGGATTCCGATGCCGTCGACGATCGATGGTGCGATCTACAATTTCTGGCAGGGCAAAGGGCATACCCGGGGCTATTGGAGGAGGACATCGCTCGACTCCTATCGCACCGCGAGTCCGGCCTGGACAACGGTGCTCGATCTCGACCAGCTCGCCCTCACCGAGAAGGCGAACTGGTTCCTCAAGGCTATCGATCCTGTGGAGCCGGCGGAGAACAAATGCCTGATCAGCCTCTCCGATGGCGGCGAGGACGCAGTCACCGTCCGGGAATTCGACGTCACATCCAATTCCTTCGTGGATGGAGGCTTCGTGCTGCCCAAGGCGAAGCAGCGTTTTGCCTGGGAGGATGAGGACACGCTTCTCGTGTCGCGCGAGTGGTCGGCTGGTGAGCTGACAACCTCGGGTTACCCGTTCATTGTGAAGCGCCTGAAGCGAGGGGCCTCCCTCTCCGATGCGCGGGAGATCTTTCGGGGACGCTCGGATGACGGCGGTTATGGGGTGACCCCTTTCGTGCTCCAGGATTCGCTGGGAAACCGGGCTGAGTTCATCCTTCGCCCAACCACGACCTTTGAGGCGGAAACCTACCTGGTTTCGGGAGCGCAGGTGCGCCAGGTGATGCTGCCGAAGAAATCCACGATCCGCGCGCTCGTTGCGGGGCGACTGATCGTCAGCCTGGCCGAGGACTGGAAGCCTGCCTCTACACCGTTCACTTCGGGCTCCTTGCTTGCACTGGACCTTGCTTCCCTAAGCGAGGATCCGGTCCACCTTAGGCCGACCGCCGTCTTCGTGCCTGGGCCCCGCGAGACGTTCGCCGAGGCGGATTCAGCCAAGGGAGGGCTGATCGTCACCACCTTCGACAATGTTCGGGGCAGGGCCTTCGTTTACAAGCCGGCTGCAGAGGGAAAGTGGACCGCCGAGCGCCTCGGCCTTGCTGACAATACCACGATCTCGATAGCCGACGCGTCGATTCATAGCGACAGCGTCTTTCTGAGCGTCGCGGGATTCCTGCAGCCAAACAGCCTGTGGCTGTTTACGGATACGGACTCGGGGCTTGCTGAGGTAAAATCCCTTCCTGCGAAATTTGATGCGTCGCGCGACGTGTCTGAGCAGATGGAGGCGACCTCAAAGGACGGGACCAAGATCCCGTACTTCGTGGTTCATCCGAAGGACATGAAGCTCGATGGGAGCAATCCCACCATCCTCACCGCCTACGGCGGCTTTCAGGTGTCGAGGACGCCCTTTTATTTGGGATCCACCGGAAAGCTCTGGGCCGAAAAGGGGGGCGTGTTTGTGCTGGCCAATATCCGCGGCGGTGGAGAGTTCGGCCCCGCATGGCACGAGGCAGGCCTGAAAACCCACCGGCAGGTGATCTATGATGATTTCGCCGCCGTCGCGCAGGATCTGATCATGCGCGGCATCACGAGTCCGCGGCGCTTGGGAATTGAGGGTGGCTCCAATGGCGGACTCCTGATGGGCGTGGAGTTCAACCAGCATCCCGAGCTTTGGAACGCCGTGGACATCCAGGTGCCTCTCCTGGACATGATCCGCTACGAAAAAATTGCCGCCGGCAGCTCATGGGTGGGGGAGTACGGAAGCGTCTCCATTCCCGGGGAGGCCGCCTTCCTCGCAAAGATCTCGCCCTACGCGAATATCCGGCGCGGGGTTGCGTATCCCCAGCCGTTCATCTGGACAACGACCAAGGATGACAGGGTGGGTCCGCAGCATGCGCGCAAGTTTGCGGCGCGCCTCTCGGAATATGGTATCCCCTACTATTACTTTGAAGTCGTCGAAGGTGGGCACGGCTCAGGGGCCAACCTGAAGGAGCGCGCGCACACGGGGGCCCTGGAAATGACCTATTTTACGGAGAAGCTCATGGATTAGCCGCGTTGGGCCGGTCGCATGGCGCCGCCCCAACCCCAACTTCCGCGCGGTCCGCCCTCACTCCCATGCTCACCTACATCCTTGTCGGCCTCGGCGTTCTCCTCGTTGTGTTTCTCGTCACCGCTGCGCTGCGCCCGGACGAACTCCGGGTCGAACGAAGCATCACCATTTCGGCTCCTGCAACGTTCGCGTTCGCCGAGGTCAACGACCTCCGCAATTGGAGGGAGATTTCGCCCTATGCGAAGGATGACCACGCAGCGAAATACACGTTTGCGGGCCCGGCCTCCGGGGTCGGCTCATCGGTCGATTGGGCTGGCAACGCCAAGGTCGGCACAGGCCGGATCACGATCACCGACAGCCGGCCCAACGAGCTCGTGCGCTTCAAGTTTGAATTCTTCAAGCCCTGGTATTGCACCAACACGACGGACTTCGCCTTCCGGCCGGTTGGTTCCGGGACCGAGGTCACCTGGTCCATGTCCATGAAGAACAACTTCATCGCGAAGGCCTCGGGCACCATCATGAACATGGACAGGATGATGGGAGAAAGCTACGAGGCCGGCCTCGTGAATCTGAAGAACCTAGCAGAAGCCGCGGCGAGGAAGTAGCGCAGCGCCCCGCGTCTCCCGCGCTTACGCCGACTTAGCTGCGGGGCACCCCGCTAGCGGCCCATCAGCTGGTGGAAGACGAGCGGCAGGTTCTCCCAGAAGATGAGCGCCACGCCCATCAGGGAGCCGCCGGCGATGACGCCTGCCGCCACTGGGAAATTGTAGAGGGATGCCTTCTCGGGGGACTTGCGCTCCATGAGCCACGCTGCGCCGGCCCCGAGGAAGAAAAGGAGGCCGTAAAACCAGTGGAACGTCCATGAGAGCCCGACGCCCGAGGCGGAGGGCATCCACTTGGCGTGGCGCGGGAACCAGATCGGAAGGAGCGTGAGGAGGGCGCCGACCGCGCCCCCGATCACGATCGACCAGATGTTGATCGTCTCGAGCGCCGCGAATCCCTTGCTGAGCGCGAGGGCAACCACACGCCAGGTCTGGGCCGCAGGGGCCGGGAACTTGTCGGACCCGAGCACCGAGGCCGTCGGCACCATCACGCGGTACGCCAGGACCGTGACGGTGGTGCCCGCGAAGATGCCGAAGAACTGGGCGAGGAACTGTTTTCTGGGATTTGCGCCCAAAAGATACCCGCTCTTGAGGTCCGTCAGGAGGTCAGCCGACGCTATCGCCGCACCCGACGTGATGTTGGCGCTCATCAGGTTGATGTTGATGTTCCTCGGGTTAAGGGCGCCGAAGATGATCTGGGTAACCTTGCCGAGGGCCCCGATCGGCGTCGTGTCCGTCTCCCCGGTGACCCTGCAGGCGACCAGTGCCAGGAAGAATGAAAGGAACACGGCGAGGACCGTTTGCCAGACCGGCAGGCCCAGGCTCACCTTTGCGAGCCACGTGAGCCCTATCAGTGAAAACACCTGGCCGATGAAGAACCAGGACATCGGGGTCTCGATGGCATCCATCGGGTCGACCGGCCCCTTGGTCTTCCTGAAGTAGCCCGAGAACCCGCTGAAGGCCCGCGCCATGACCTTCCAGTTCAAGGCGAAGGCCAGAAGGCCCGAAACGACCATGCAGGAGACGCCGCCCCATAGCGTCCAGGGCACGATCGAGCGGTAGCCCGAGGCCGTGATGATGCCCTTCGCCTGGAGGATGGGGACGTACACGGCCCAGCACAGGGTGCCCCCGACCAGGATGCTCGCGGCCGGGCGGATGCCCATCAGCGCCCCGGCTCCCAGGAAGGCGGGGTCCCAGATGAACATGACCGTGCGGCCCATCCAGAGCGGCCCGAACACCGCCGTGTCGACGCGCTCGACCAGGTTGCCCAGGCTGAACGGCTCGAGCTTTGTGCTGATGAACCGCATGCCGTCCGCCCAGAACTGGCTCACGGCCGCCGCAGCAGCCGCCCAGGTGAGCCCGCGCGCCGACTGCGCCGCGCTCTTGCCCTTGGAGAAGAGGGCCCGGAGCGTCTCGGCGGTCGCGATGCCGGTCGGGAAGCGCAGCTGCTCCACGTTGATCATCTGGCGCTTCATCGGGATCGCCATCGTCACCCCGAGCACCGCGATGAAGAACACCCACGCGAGCGAGAGGGCTATCGGGAGCGGCTGCTCGTTGATCATGAAGTACGCGGAGAAGGCCGAGACCATGGTGGCCCCCGTCGCGTAGCCCGCCGAGTCGGCCGTCGACTGGATGCAGTTGGTCTCCAGGATCGACATCGGCGTCTTTGCGATTCGGAGGCGCACCATGAGCGTCGAGAGCATGAAGGAGACGATGCAGGCCGTGATCGCCACTCCGATGCCCCATCCGGCCTTTAGGCCCAGGTAGAGATTTGTGAGCGCAAGTACGCCGCCAAGAACCGTTCCCATCATGACGGCGCGAAGGGTCAGCTGCGGCATGCTGTCGCCCCGGCCCTTGTACACCTCCTCGAACCACTGGCGCTCGATCTCCTCGGGCGTCCCCTCGAAGCCGTCCACCCTCAGGGGCTCATCGATGGCACTTGTTTCTTCCGGGGCGGGAGCGGGGGTGGGGGCCATGAACGAAGCGTTGGCGGACAATGCCGAGCGGTCCCCGCCAAGGCGAGTCCGATCGATGGGACGGGTCCCCTGCGCCTGCCGCTATCAGGCCCCGCCCGGTCCTTCATAAGGGGTCCTTCCAGGAAACTAGGCGTACCGATCCTCGGTCCAGGGATCGGCGGTGTTCGAGTAGCCGCGCACCTCCCAGAAGCCGAGCTTGTCCTTGGAGAGGAAGGTGATCGCCTTTACGAACTTTGCGCCCTTCCAGGCGTAGAGCTTGGGGATGATGACCCGTGCGGGACCGCCGTGTTCGCGGGGAATCGGAGCGCCGTCGAAGGAGGTGGCGACGAGCGTGTCGTCGTCCAGGCACTTCTCTAGGGACACGTTCGTCGAGTAGCCGTCAAAGCTGGAGAAGTACACGAACCGGGCCTCGGGCCTGGGCCGGGCGAGTTCGTAGAGGGTTGTGAGCGCCACGCCGCCCCAGCGGCAGTCGAACTTCGACCAGGTAGTGACGCAGTGGAAGTCGCTCACGTCGTCCACCTGGGGAAGCGCCCCGAACTGCGTCCAGCTAAGCGACACGGGGTTGTCCACGAGCCCGTCGATCGAGAGCGACCACTCGGGGAGCGGGACCTCGGGCTGGACGCCCAGGTCAAGGACGGGAAACCCCTCGGTCAGCTTCTGGCCTGGGGGGAGCCTGTCCCCCGACGGGACGGCGCGGGCAACGACGCCCCGGGCCTTCTGCTTCTCGGCCCACCGCTGCTTAGCCTGGATGTAGCGCTCCTTGGACATCGGGCCAAAGCTAGGACGGAACCCCACATACGGCAAGTCCGCCTGCCCTGCCGATCAATGCCTAATTCCCGGCAAGATGGGACACCGCCGACGGGAGCGTGAGCATGGCGGGGATCTGGTCGCACGCCCATTTCACGTTGCGGCGCACGGTGTCCCTGCACGTGACTCTGGTGGGTGCAGAGACGCGATTGACCTCATTGTGCTGCAACGGCCGATTGGCCACGTGAAACAGGTAAGCCCAGTCTGCATTGATCTCAATTCCACCGACATAGTCGACGCACGAGGGCTTCACTTCAAACCAGACCCCTCCCGAAGACAGATCCAATGAGTAGCCGTCACCAGGGCCCACGAACACGACCGATGTTATCCGATAGCGTCCCGGTTTGAATTTCAAAATGGGAAGTGAAAGCGATATGGGACCCGGGGCTGCGGCCGTCAGGATGTCGGGATGGGCCTTCCCGAAGGCGTTTGCCAGCGTCCGCGACTCCGAAACGTGGGTCTCCATGTTTTCAACCACGATGCTGTCCAGAACAAGCGGCGTCCCGACGGTGCCTATCTCGAGGCACACGAGTGGAAGGATCGATCGGTCCACCGATGTCTGCCCCCGCAAGACTGCAATTGAGGACCCGAAAAGCACGCCGGGGACTGCAAGCGAGGCCACGAGACAAGCGCGCCGCAATGAGTTGCGCATGACAATGCCAGACGGGGTCATCTTTCGGGGTTAACAGCGTAACTCTTTGTTCCCGCGCGTGAAAAGTGAAATGAAAAATGTGGGGCGCGCTCGAATGAGCATTCCCAGTATGGGGAGCCCAAACGCTTAGCGGGCGAAGAACCTGGCCGTCCGCTCGTTTCTGGGCGAGTCGATGACCTGCGAGGGCGTGCCGCGCTCGACCACCCGGCCGGCGTCCATGAAGACCACCTCGTGCGAGACGGCCCGCGCGAAGGAGACCTCGTGGGTCACGACGGCCATGGTCATCCCTTCGGAGGCGAGGGCTGTCATGACGGAAAGCACCTCGCCGGTCAGCTCGGGGTCGAGCGCCGAGGTGGGCTCGTCGAACAGGAGCGCTGCAGGCTCCATCGCGAGAGCCCGGGCGATCGCGGCCCGCTGCTGCTGGCCGCCCGAAAGCTCGGAGGGGTGGGCGTCCGCCTTGTCGGCGAGCCCGACGCGGGACAGGAGATCCCGGGCGAGGGAGCGCGCCCTGGCCGCGGGGAGCCTCCGGGCGACCCTCGGGGCGAGCGCGACGTTTTCCCAGACGAGCAGGTGTGGGAAGAGGTTGAACTGCTGGAAGACCATGCCGACCCGCGAGCGAAGGGCGTCCAGCGCCCCGTCCCTCGCGCGCACCGGCGCGCCCAGGAAGAGCACCTCGCCCGCGTCCGGGACCTCGAGGAAGTTCAGACACCTAAGGAGCGTCGACTTGCCGGAGCCGCTCGGGCCCAGGATGGCCGTCACCCGGCCGGTGCGGACCTCGAGCGAGATCCCGTCGACCGCGGTCACGGCACCGAAGCGCTTCACGAGCGCGCGCGCCTCGAGGGCGACGGGGGACTCGCTTGGGATTGCCGGGGAATTAGGAGGCATGGCGGCGGTAGCGCTGCTCCAGGGCCTTCACGCCCAGGGCCAGGAGGAGCGTGAGGGCGAGGTAGAGGAGGGCCAGGAGGGTCAGGCTCTCGGTGTAGCGGAAGGTGGAGCTCGCATAGAGGCGCGCCTCCTGGGTGATGTCCCGGACCCCCAGCACCGACACGAGGGACGAGTCCTTGAGGAGCGAGATCAGGTCGTTCCCGAGCGTGGGCAGTATCCTCCGGAATGTCTGGGGAAGGAGCACGTGCAGGAGGGCCTGGCGGTGGGAGAGCCCGAGCGCGCGCGCGGCCTCGGCCTGGCCCCTCGGGAGCGATGTCAGCCCTCCCCGGATCGTCTCGGCCTCGAAGGCGCCGTAGGCGCACACCAGCGCCGCCACGACGCGCGCCGCCATCGGAACGTCCGAGGCCCGGAGTCCGGACAGGGCGCCTCCGCCGAGCCACCGCAGGGCGTCGACCCCAAGGGGGACAAGCACAAAGGCCACGATGAAGATCTGCACCAGGACCGGGACGCCGCGGGCGACCTGGACGTAGAGGGTCGCCACGTTCCTGCGGACCGGGTGCGGCGACACAAGGCCGAGCGAAGTCGCCAGGCCGAGCGCGATCGCCAGCGGGAACGCGACCGCGGTCACGGCCAGCGTGACGCCGAGGCCGGAGAGGATCCGGGCAAGAATGTCCGCGTAGACCTGGGAGGTCATCGCCCTCCAGGCGAACACCGTGCCGCCGAGCGCGAGGGCGAGGAGCCACCATGGGGCCCTCGAGAGGCGGCCGGTGTTCCCTGAGGTGAGCCTGCCGTCGGGGCCGATCATGGCTGGGCGGGGCCCCCTGCGCGCGGGTGGGGCGAGAACCACTTCGTGTTCAGCGCGGCAAGGGAGCCGTCCGCGGCCATGGAGGCGAGCGCCGCGTCGACCGGCTTTCGCAGCGGGGAGCCGAGCGTGAAGACCATCGCCAGGTCCTGGCCGGCCAGGGCCCCCTCCAGGAGCCGGAGCCGTCCCGCGTTCGCCCCGACGTACCCCTGGCCGCCGACGTCGTCTATGATGACGGCGTCCAGGTCCCCGTTTATGAGGGCCTGCACCAGGTCGCCAAAGTCGTCGTAGGCCACCGTGCGCGCGCGGCCGACCAGCTCCTCGGCGCGGGAGTAGTTGGTGTTTCCCTTCTGCGCCCCGAGGCGCGCCCCCGGGGTGCGCGCAAAATCCTCGAGGGAGGCGAAGCGCTTCTCCCCGGCCCGGACGAGCAGGCGCTGGTGGACCTGGGCGTAGCTCGAGGAAAAGTCGACCACGCGGGCGCGCTCCGCCGTGACGGTGATCCCGTTGGCGGCCATGTCGAACTGCCCCGTGGCGACGCCCTGGATCATGCTGTCCCACGCGATCTCCCGAAACTCCGGCCGGAAGTTGAGGCGGCGGGCGATCTCGCGCACGGCGTCGTAGTCCCAACCCCCTGGGGCGCCCGTCCCCGGAAGCAGGTAGTTGAACGGGGGGTAGTCATCCTCCACGGCAACGACCACCCTTCGGCCTCCAAGGTCAGGCAGGGCGGGCGTCTCGCACGGACCGCGGGAGGCGGCAAGCAGGAGCCCAAGGACGAGGATCGCGGGTGACCGGCGAGGCACGCCCCGACCGTGGAGCGCCCCCCGAAACCTGGCAAGAACGCCCTCGGCGGGCGGCACGGTGCAAAGAGGCTACTCGACCTCCTCCTCAAGGAGGGCGGCGGCCACTGCGGAACGCCGGCGGGAATAATAGAGCGTCATCCCGCCCTGGTAGAGGACGGTCACGGCCGCGACGCCCACGTAGACGAGCCTGAGGAATTCGAGCAGGAACTGGTCCACCCCCATGCCGGCCTGCCGGATCTGCTCGGCAAGCTCGGGGGTCACGACCGGCCGGATGGCCGCGATGTCGGGGTGGGCGAGCCGGACCGCGGCATAACCCAGGAGGATCCCCATCAGGTAAAGCTGGCTCGTGATGAGCCAGTTTATGCCGCGGACCCTGTATGCCCTAAGGAGGGTAACCCCGTGGAGCTCAATGGCGCCGGCCGCCGCGACGAGGAGGCCCACGATGGCCCCCGAAACGTCGCCCGACGCGGCCGAGATGAGGGCGAAGGCCCCGGCCACCAGGAGCACCGAGAGCCCGTCAAACCGGGCCACGCGCAGGACCCTGCGGTAGGTCTCTGAGGGAAGGAGGGGGGGAGTCATGCGGTGGGAGGGATGTGATTCCCCCGTTTTGGAGCTCAAGCTCAAGCTTCTTCGCTCGGCCTCCCGGATGGGGAGGCGGCGGGAGACGGGCGCGCATCGGAACCGTTTGGGTTTGCGGTCGGCCCAATAGGCGGGAATATCGGGCCCAAGTAGAACCCCTATTACCCCATGGATACCCCAGTCTCCGCGCTCATCGAGCGCAAAGGGTCAGATGTGCACGCTGTCGCCTCGACGATCACGATCGCCGAAGCCGTGGCCGAAATGAACAAGCGGCGGATCGGATGCATCGTCATCATCGACGCCGGCAAGATCGTAGGAATATTCACGGAGCGCGATGTCCTGCTGCGCGTGGTCGGCGCCGACTTGAATCCGAAGACGGTCCGCGTCTCCGAGGTCATGACAAAGAACGTCCTCTTTGTCGCACCCGAGACCACGGTCGAGCAGACGATGGTGATCTTTGCCGAGAAAAAGTGCCGCCACCTTCCCGTGATACAGAACGGGCAGCTGAAGGGACTGGTCTCGATCGGCGACATCTCGCGCTGGGTGGCGGACGTGAGCCGCGCCGAGGCCGACCACCTTAAGAACTACATCGCGGGCGGCTTCCCGTCCTAGTCAGGGCCGGGCCCCGGCGCAAAGTGGCGCCGGGATTTGACGCAGCCTGATCTGCCCCCACCTTGGGCAGCATCTTCCACAGCCCATGAAAGCAACGATAACCGCACTCGCCATGGCCCTCTCCATCGCTTCGGCAAACGCCTCCGTCGTCACCCGCGACGTCGACTACGAACACAACGGGGTGAAGCTCCGCGGGTACCTCGCCTACGACGACTCCAAGGTGAAGGACGGCAAGATCCCGGGCGTCCTGATTGTCCACGAATGGTGGGGCCTGAACGACTACGTGAAGGGTAGGGCGGTCCAGGTCGCGCAGCTCGGCTACGTCGCCTTCGCCCTCGACATGTACGGGGCGGGCGTCGTCGCGGGCGACCCCCAGGGTGCGGGGAAGCTGGCCGGGCAGTTCTACGGCAAGCCGCTGATGGCCGAGCGCGCCCAGGCGGGCCTTGACCAGCTGCTGGCGACCGGACTGGTGGATCCCTCCAGGGTCGCCGCGATAGGCTACTGCTTTGGCGGCTCGACCGCGCAGGCGCTCGCGTACTCAGGGGCGCCCCTCGCGGGCATCGTCAGTTTCCACGGCGGCCTGATCCCCGCCTCGGCGGACGCGGTGGCCAAGAACAAGGCGAAGTTCCTGATCTGCCACGGCGCCCTCGACCCCTCGGCCAAGCCCGAGGAGATCACGGCCTACCTGAAATCCATGAACGAAGCCAAGTTTGACTACAAGTTCGTGCAGTACGCCGGGGCGCGCCACGCGTTCACGAACCCGGGCGCCGACGCCAAGGCGGAGCAGTTCCCGCAGATGAAGGGCTTCATCGGCTACAGCCCCACGGCGGACCGCCGATCCTGGGAGGACATGAGGTCGTTCTTCGCCGAGATCTTCAAGTAGGCTGCGTGCCGGCCGGCGCAGCAGGCGCACCGGCCCCGCGGTACCAGCGGTGCGTCCGGTTGCAGATGCCGCAGATCGAAAGCATGACCGGGACCTCGACCAGGACGCCGACCACGGTAGCGAGCGCCGCCGGGGATCCGGGCCCGAAGAGCGCGATCGCCACCGCCACCGCCAGCTCGAAGAAGTTGCTGGCGCCAATCAGGGCCCCCGGCGCGGCTATGCTGTGATCGACCTTAAGGAGCCTCATCAGGAGGTAGGTGATCCCGGAATTGAAGTAGACCTGCAGGATTATCGGGACCGCGATAAGAAGGACCATGAACCACCGGCTCGTCAGGTTCTCCGCCTGGTAGGCGAAGATAAGGGCGAGGGTGAGGAGGAGCGCCGCGATCATCACGGGATGAAACTTCGGCAGGAAGCGCGTTTCGAACCAAACAGGCCCGTGCGAGCGGGTGAGCGCCGTGCGGGTGATCCAGCCCGCTGCCAGCGGCACGACGATGAAGACTACCACCGAGGAGAGGAGGACCTGCGGCGGTACGGCAACGTGCGCCACCCCGCAGAGGAACATCACGATCGGCGCAAACGCGACGAGCATGATCAGGTCGTTCACCGCGACCTGCACGAGCGTGTAGGCCGGATCCCCGTCGGTCAGGTACGACCAGACGAACACCATCGCGGTGCACGGGGCAGCGGAAAGGATGATGAGGCCCGCCGTGAACCCCCGCGCTGTCTGGGGGTCGATCCACGGGGTGAAGGCGTGCTGCATGAAGGCCCATGCCAGGAAGGCCATGCTGAAGGGCTTCACGAGCCAGTTCACGAAAAGGGTGACCATCAGGCCCCTGGGCCTCCGGGCGATCCCGCCGACCGACCTGAAGTCGACCTTGAGCATCATGGGGTAGATCATGAGCCACAGGAGCACGCTGATCGGGATGTTCACATGGGAGTCCCTCCTGAACTCGAGGCGGCTCAAGGTGGAGGTGACGCCCGGCAGGAGTTTGCCGAGGGAGACCCCGACGGCCATGCAGAGGAGCACCCACGCGGTTAGGTAGCGCTCAAAGAAGCCCATCGGCCTGCGTGCAGGAGCAGGGGCTGCGTTCACGGCTTAAGGGGGGTCTCGGCCGCTATCCGCTCCAGGGCCATTGCCTTCAGCTCCTGGTCGGGAAGGGCGCACAAGAGCTCGACCCTGCGCGCGATCTGGGACGCGACCTGCACGAATATCCAGCGCCTCTGTTCCTCGGTCCCCTCGAGCGCGGCGGGATCGGGCGATCCCCAGTGCGCGAGCACGGGCTTTCCCGGCCAGACCGGGCAGGCCTCGCGGGCGTTGTCGCACACGGTGATGATGAAGTCGAAAGGGTCTCCCTTGAACTCGTCCCACGACTTGCTTCGCGCTCCGCTGGCGTCGATGGCGTACTTTTCCCAAAGGACCCAGACGGCAAGGGGATGGACCGTGCCCGAGGGCCGCGCGCCCGCGCTCTTAACCTCGAAACGGCCGGCCCCCTTCTGCCGCAGGAGGTACTCTCCGATGATGCTCCTCGCGGAATTCCCGGTGCAGAGGATGAGCACCCTGTAGGGGGCACGGCTCATCTCGCGGCCTTCCCGGTGCGCTTCGCTCGCCCTGATGCCGGCGCGCAGCACCCGGGGCCCGATTCGTCGAACGAGCACCTCAGCTCCTTGAGCCTGGTCCTGTCCGACCTGAACACCGGTTCCTCACGGGTGCAGTCCTGGAGGCATGCAAGGTTTGCCGCGAGCTCACGGGTTTTGACCTCCGGCAGGCTGTAAACCATCCAGTTTGCCCGTCTCCGCGCGGCCACCATCCCGCGGGCCTTGAGGTAGGCGAGGTGCTTGGACACCTTGACCTGCGGCTCACCCAGGACGCTTTGGATGTGGCAGACGCAAAGGTCGCCGCCCGCAAGGAGGTCGAGGATGCGGAGCCGGGTCTGGTCGCAGAGGCATTGGTAGATCTTGAGCAGCTTCATGCCTACACAGGTATATACCGTTATAGGAATAAACAAGCCGGAACCTGCGATTTCCAGCATGATCCCCCAAGGTGAAGGGAGGCGCCGCGGGCGAGGCGGCACGGGATCCGTCACCGGGGAACGGGCACGGCCCGGGCTCAGAGCCCCTGGTTGGGGGTCCTGTGGTGGCGCACCGTGGTCAGGTAGCGCCCCCGGGACAGGCGGACGCTGACCCTGGCACCGAAGGCCCCGCTCAGCACGCGCGTGGTGACGACCTTCGCCTTCGGTCCCGACGCGAACACGCTTCCCTGGCGAAGGATGAGCGCGTGCGTGAACGCGGGCATGATCTCCTCGGCGTGGTGGGTGACTAGGACCAGCGAAGGCCCCGAGCGGCGCCGCGCCACGCTCTCCACGAACCACAGGAACTCCTCGCGCGAGACCGGGTCGAGGCCCGCGCAGGGCTCGTCGAGGATGAGGAGCCTCGGCCTAGCCATGAGGGAGCGGGCGATGAGGATCCTCTGGCGCTCGCCCTGCGAGAGGTGCGCCCATTCCCGGCCCGCCAGGTGCCCGCCGCCGACGAACTTGAGGAGCCTTTTCCCCTCCGCTTTCTCGGCCCGCGTGGGCTTCGCCCAGAGGTCGAGCTGCGCGTACCGCCCGCTCACGACCGTCTCGAGGGCCGGCTCCGCGGGCGGGATCGAGGCCTGGAGGGAGGAGGTGACGATCCCGATCTCAAGCCGGAGGTCCCTCCAGTCGGTTTCGCCGTAGGTGCGACCGAGGAGCGAGATCTCGCCCGAGGACGGCGAGAGGTAGCCCGTGAGCGACTTGAGGAGCGAGGTCTTCCCGCAGCCGTTGGGCCCCAGGATCACCCAGTGCTCGCCGCGCTGGACGCGCCAGGTGACGCCACGAAGGATCTCGGTCCTTCCCCGGGCCACGCGCAGGGCCGACACATTTAGAATTTCAGGCACGCCCTGCAGGTTGGGGCGCAGCGCCGAGGAATTCAACCGGGTCTTGTACGACGGCCCCCGATTTGGGAGTCTTTCCCCGCACGATGACGCTCGTCGACACCCATACCCACCTTGACGCCGTGGCCAACGCCGGGGGCCTCGACGGCCTGATCGCCCGGGCGCGCGCAGCGGGGGTGGAGTGGATGGTCGCCGTGGGCACGGCCCCCGACGACTGGGGCCTCTACAGGGACCTCGCGCGCGCGCACCGGGACGCGCTCCGGTACACGGTCGGGGTCCATCCGTGCTCGGTTGAGGAGACGTGGGAGGCCGCGGTCGAGCAGATCAGGGGCTACTGGTCCAGGGGGTCCGCGGACGCCCCGGTGGCCCTGGGCGAGTGCGGGCTCGACCGGTTCCACCTGCCAAAGGATCCCGAGGCCGCGGAAAGGCTCTTCCTGCGGCAGAAGGCCGCCTTTGGGGCGCAGCTGGCCGTGGCGCGCGAGATCGGCTGCCCGATCGTGATCCATTCGCGCGGGGCCTTCCGCGAATGCGTCGAGGCGATCGACGCGAGCGGGGTCGACTGGAAGCGGATCGTCTTCCACTGTTTCTCCGAGGGCGAGGCGGAGATCCGGGAGCTCGCCGCGAGGGGGGGCCGGGGATCCTTCACGGGCATCCTCACCTACAAGAACGCCGATCCCGTGCGGGCGGCCGCCAAGGCCCAGGGGCTGGGACGGCTGATGGTGGAGACGGATGCCCCCTTCCTGGCGCCGGTCCCCCACCGGGGAAAGACAAACGAGCCGGCGTTCCTCAGGCACACGGCGGAATATGCGGCCGGCCTCTTCGGGGTGGGCCTGGAGGAGTTCGCCGCGGCGACGACGGCAACGGCAAGGGCCTTCTACGGATTCTAGGGACGCCCCCAGGGGGCGCGCCCTCAGGCCTCGTCAAACTTGCGGGCGAAGAGCTGCTCGAGCTCCGTCAGCATCTGCTGGGCGTCCTCGCCGGTGGCGATGAACTTGACCTTCGAGCCCTTCCCGGCGGCCAGCATCATGAGCCCCATGATGCTCTTGCCGTTCACCTGCTCCTCGTCCTTCTCGACAAAGACCTCGGATTTAAACTTGTTGGTAATCCGCACGATCATGGCGGCCGGGCGCGCGTGAATCCCAAGCTTGTTCTGGACGACAAGCTCCTTAATTACGGCCGATCCGGGGGGGGTCGTATCTGTGGGATTCATTAGATTGGTGATGAGTGAGCCCTGTAGGGTTGCCTAAGGTCCGCAGCTAGGCCCGGCTTGCAACTCAAAAACCTGATGGCAACATGGGCCCGGATGCCACGAACAGCAATAATCGTACCGTGCCGTCTCGAGTCCAAGAGATTCCACAGGAAGTTGTTGCACAAGATAAAGGGCAAAGCCCTGCTCCGCTGGGTCGCCGAGCGGATCGTCCAGGTTGCACCTGATTTTGACCTCTGGTTTGCCGTCGACGACCCCCTCCTTGCCGACTGCCTGTCCCCGGGGGGCTACCGGACCGTGATGACCCGCGGGGACCACCCGAGCGGGACCGACCGGATCGCCGAGGCCAACCGGACGGTCAAGGCCGAGCATGTGATCAATGTCCAGGCCGACGAGCCCCTGGTCTCCGGGGACCAGATCCGGCTCCTTGCGACGCTGATCGCCGGCCCCGCGGACATGGCCACCCTGGCGACGCGTTTCACGACCGCTTCCGACTTCAGGAACCCAAACCAGGTCAAGGTCGTCTGCGACGCCTTGGGGACGGCGCTTTATTTCTCAAGGTCGCCGATCCCGTTCCCGAGGGACCTGGGCGGCGACCCCACCGAGGGGTGGGTGGGCGCCCACCCGTGCTACAAGCACCTGGGCCTCTACGCCTACAAGGCCTCCTTCCTGGAGGATTTCACGCGAATGGCCCCGGGCAAGCTCGAGGAGATCGAGCGGCTCGAGCAGCTGCGCGCACTCGAGAACGGCCGTCGGATCGCCGTGGGCTTCACGACCGACCCGTCGATCGGGGTCGACACGCCCGAGGACGCCGTGAAGTTCGCCGCGCACCTCGGCCTGGACGGGGGCTAGGGGCCGCCAGAGGCACCGACGGTGAACCCCCGACCCCCCAGCGACGGCCCTGTTTCCCGGGACCTCCTGGCGCTCGCGCTGGCGGCCCTCGTGGTGGTCTCGTCCTATTTCGGCATAGCCTCCGGCAATGCCGAGGCCTACCGCTCTCGGCCCGTCACGTTCAACCACTACAACCTGCTCGTGGACGGGTTCCTCTCGGGCCACCTCTACATGGGGCTGGCGCCCGAGGTCGGCGACGGCGGCCAGTACCGGGAGCGTCTCCATGACACGAGCTTCTACCAGGGGCACTACTACCTTTACTTCGGGGTCACCCCCGCGGCGCTCCTCTTCCTTCCCTGGAGGGTGGTCACCGGCGCCCACCTAACGCAGTACTGGGCGGGCGCCATCCTTGCCTCGTGCGGGTTCCTGGCGTCGCTCGCGCTCCTGCTGCGCCTAAGGCGCGACTTTTTCCCGGCGCTGCCGCGGGGCGTTCTTTTCTTCACGGCCCTCACGCTCGGGTTTGTCAACTGGTGCCCGTTCCTCCTGGTCCGGGTGGGGATGTGGGAGGTGCCCATCGCGAGCGCCTACTGCTTCTCGGCGCTGGCGATCCTGTGCGTCTACGAGGGCACCCGGGGATCCGGGCGCTTGGGGTTCCTCGCGGCCGCATCCCTCTGCTGCGGGCTCATGGTCGGCTCGCGGCCCAATTACATCCTCGGCACGGCGGTGCTTCTGGCGCCGCTCGCGTATTTCTGGCGGTCCGAGAGGACCTCTCCCGCGGCACCGGGCGCCTGGACCGGGCGGATCCTGGCGCTCGTCCTGCCGGTCCTCGGGGTGGGCGCCCTCCTGGCCGCCTACAATTTCGAGCGGTTCGGCAACCCGCTCGAGTTTGGGACCCGCTACATGGTCCTGCTCATCCCCAATCCCGCGGTCCCGTTCTCGGCGAGCTACCTCTGGGCGAACCTGCGCATGTACTTCCTCCTGCCGGCGCACCTCTCGCCGTGGTTCCCCTTCGTGAAGCTCCCGGTGCTCCCGCACCTTCCGACGGGTTTCACCTCGGACCCGATGCCGGAGGACATGTTCGGGATGCTCGCCAATATGCCGGTGCTTCTCCTTGGCCTGGCGGCCCTCGGGATGACCGCCGCCGCGCGGGTCTTGTCGAGGCTTGGCCTTGCCGTGCTGGCGCTCGCCCTCCTCCTGGCGGCGGTCGGGGGCCTCCTCATGTTCTACGGCGGCGCCAACGGCCGCTACAGCATCGACGCCATGGAGGGGCTCCCGGCGCTCTCCGTGATCGGCATTTGGCTTGTGGAGGCGCGGGCGGGGGGCGGAGGGCCACGATGGGCCTTCGTCCGCGCCCTCTGGGGGGCGCTCGCCCTGTACTCCGTCGTATTCTCCTGCTGCGCCTGCATCGGGCGTGACGACCTCTTCCGAAGCCTCCACCCGGGAGTCTACCGAATGGCGGCCCATGTTTTTGACCTTCCGTCGCACGCCTATGACCGCGTGGAGGGCGTGGCCTACGGCCCGCTCACCATCTCGGTTGCCTTTCCGGCCGGCAGGACCGGGCAGAGCCAGCCCCTGGTGACCACGGGTTCCTGGCCCAGGAACAACGTCCTCTTTGTTCGGTTCGCCGACGGCTCCCACGTGCAGTTTGGCTTTGCCGGCGGTGGGGGGACCTTCGTGGGGGCCCCGGTAGCCGTGGATTACTCAAGGAGCCACAGGCTGAAGGTGTCACTGGGGTCCCTTTACCCGCCGCGGCAGTCCCCGTTCTTTGACGCCCTGGGCGCGGCGGACGCAGACGCCCTTTCGGAGACGCTCTTTGTGGAGCTGGACGGGGTGACGATCCTCCACCAGAGGGCGTTCTTCTACGATGCCGACGGCAGGAGGCCCCTCTTGGGACGGGGCCCTCCAAACCGAGCCAGCCAGGCCCCCCCGTGGGCCTTTACCGGGAGCCTCTCGGAAGAGTAGGGACGGGTCAGATTTTCCCGGCCTTGCGGGCCTCCACCATCCGGTAGAAGTCCAGGAAGAGGGGGTCGGCGTCGCTCGGCCCGGGCGCCGCCTCGGGATGGTATTGGACGCAGAAGACCGGGAGCTCCTTGTGCCGGAGGCCCTCGACCGTGTTGTCGTTCAGGTTGTACTCGGTGATGATCGCCCCGCGGTCCTTGACGCTTGACGGGTCGGTCGCAAATCCGTGGTTCTGGGCCGTGATGGAGACCCGGCCCGTCTCCACGTTCTTGACCGGCTGGTTGCCTCCGCGGTGGCCGAACTTCAGCTTGAACGTCGTGCCGCCCAGGGCGTGGGTGATCATCTGGTGGCCGAGGCAGATCCCGAAGGTCGGGTACTCGGGCATGAGCTCGGTCACGGTCTTGTAGATGTAGGGGAGGGCCGCCGGGTCGCCGGGGCCGTTCGAGAGAAACACGCAGTCGGGCTTGTACTCGTCCACCTGCGCGGCGGTCGCGCCCGCCGGGAAGACATGGACCTCGAAGCCGTGGCGCACGAGCTTGCGGTAGATCGAGCGCTTCGCGCCGTAGTCAAACGCCGCCACGCGGAATTTTTTCTCCGGGATCGAAGCGCCGCCAAATACGGTTCCCTCGGGCACGTAGGGGGCGTTGTAGTTGGCGGGATCCTCGTCGCTCCAGACGTAGGGTTCCCTGCAGGTGACATCCTTCACGTAGTCCGCGCCCGCCATGTCCGACCAGCTGCGCGCGCGGGCGACGGCCTCCTCGTCGGTGATCGGCAGGGTGCTCAGGCATGACTTCATCGCCCCCTCGACCCGGAGCTTCTTGGTGAGCGCGCGGGTGTCGATCTCGCTTATCCCGGGGATGCCGTTCGCCGAAAGGTAGTCGCCCAGGGAGCGCTTGGAACGCCAGCTGCTCACAACGGGCGAGAGCTCCCGCACCACGAAGCCGCTGGCCTTCGGCACGGCGGCCTCGGTGTCCTCGTCGTTCACGCCCGTGTTTCCGATCTGGGAGGCGGTCATCGTGACGATCTGGCCGAAATAGGAGGGATCCGTCAGGATCTCCTTGTATCCGGTCATCGACGTGTTGAAGACGCACTCCCCGGCGATCGTGGCGTCGGCTCCGAAAGCAACTCCCCTGAAGACACTTCCATCCTCAAGGGCCAGAACTGCGGGCTTGGTCGTCGGCATCAAGGGTCGAACAAAATCCCGGGAGTCCCCGCTGCCAACCAAAAAGCCCGGATTTGGGCATCATAAGCTCCGATTTGACAACCGGGGGTAGGTAAATGACGGTTCCGCCCACACCCCAATGCCCTACTCGGAAGACCGTAACAAATGGTTCGAAGGACAGGGGCTTTGGCAGCACGTACCCGAGTCGGATTGGCACGACTGGACCTGGCAGCTGAAGAACCGCATAACGTCCAAGGAGCAGTTGGAGAGGTACATGGCGCTTACCCCGGAGGAGGCCGCCGGCTGCGACCATGCGAACAAGAAGCTGGCCCTGGCGATCACGCCCTACTTCTTCAACCTGATCGACCGGAACGACCCGGATTGCCCGATCCGCAAGCAGGTGATCCCCCGCGAGGCGGAGATGACGGTGTCGCCGGGCGAGATGCTCGACTCCCTGGGGGAGGACTCGCATTCGCCGGTCCCGGGCCTTGTCCACCGCTACCCTGACCGGGTCCTTTTCCTGGTCACCGACCGGTGCGCGGCCTACTGCCGCTATTGCACGCGGAGCCGGCTCGTCTCCAACGCCCAGGACTACAATTTCCACCCCGAGTTCGAGCAGGGCCTGCGCTACATCGAGTCCCACCCCGAGGTGAGGGATGTGCTGCTCTCGGGGGGCGACCCGCTCCTTCTCTCCGACAAGAAGCTCGAGCACCTGATCAGCCGCCTGCGCGCGATCAAGCACGTCGAGTTCACCCGCATCGGCTCCAGGATCCCGGTGTTCCTGCCCCAGAGGATCACCCCGGAACTCTGCGACATCTTCAAGAAGTACGGTCCGATCTGGATGAGCATCCACGTGAACCACCCGAGGGAGTGCACGGCCGAGCTGAAGGCCGCGTGCGAGCGCCTGTCCTTCGCGGGCATCCCGCTCGGCAACCAGAGCGTGCTCCTGAAGGGCGTGAACGACGACGCGGAGACCATGAAGGCGCTCGTCCACCGGCTCCTGCGCATGCGCGTACGGCCCTACTACCTCTACCAGATGGACCTCATCACCGGGGGAAGCCACTTCAAGGTCGATGTGCGCAAGGGGATCGAGATCATCCGGGCGCTCCGGGGCAACACGACGGGGTACGCCGTGCCCCAGTACACCATCGACGCCCCGGGGGGCGGGGGGAAGGTGCCGGTCAACCCCGACTACGTGGAGAGCATCACCGACGAAGAGGTGGTTTTCCGCAATTTTCAGGGCGAAACCTACCGCTACCCCCTCAAAACCTCGGCGATTGCGCCCGTCGGGGACGCGATACCCTCGCCTGGAGCCCCCATTGTAGTATTCTAAAATTCTGGGGGTAAGTTACTTATAGAAAAGATAAAAAACATTCAGAATTTCTGGGGAAATTTTGAATGTTTTGCCCGGGTGCACGTCTTACTCCGCGTAGTCAGCATCGTTCTAGAGAACGGTGAATGTTTGTAGTTCTTACGGTTTGCTTGGTGTTAGGTCACACGGGCCGCTTCGAAAGGAGCGGCTCTTGTGTTTTCGGGGTTTGGGGGGCCGCCCCTTGATATATGCCGGGCTCTTGCGATCCGCCGCGCGGCCCGCCGGCCTCAGCGGTTGATGGCAAAAACAGCCTCGGCCGGGTGCTGCGCCTCTTCCTGGATCATCGCCAGCATCGGGTTGCTCGTGGGCTCGAACGCCCCGATGACCACGCCCAAGTAGTTGTCGGCGCTCACGCGGCGGTTGTCGCACGCAGGGTTGGCCACGCCCTTGGCGATCCATCCTCCCGGGGTTTCCTTCACCAGCACGTGGGCCACGGGGCATCCGCTGTCCCCCAGGAAAACCACCGTCATTCCCGGTTCGAGCGCCCGCATCGGAAACCACTGGGTGATGATCACCGTGTGGTCCTTGTAGAGCGGCTGCATCGAGTCGCCCGTCCCCACCATGAACGCGGTCCCCGGGTGCTCGGACACGAACCTCTCGGCAACGGCGTACAACTCCAGCGGGGCCACGCGCTTTGGCGACGGGGAGCAACTGGCGACGGCTGCGGGTGCACGGGCCACGCCGTACGTGCCGCACCCGGAGAGGACGACTCCCGCGAGAGACAGCACCGCGGATGTGCCCATGCGGCGGAGCGCGGAGGTTGAGGGGAGGGCGGTCACCGGGAGGATCTCGTGAAAGGCGGGACGAGAAGCTTTTGTGCGAAAGTGGAGCGCGAACGTTCAGGTGGGTCCTGGCGGTGCTCGGGGGAGATGGGCCGGTGCGCCAAGAACGGCCCCGTCTGGGGACGCTCCTGGCGCATCCTAAATCTGCACGGGCTTCGCGTCTTCGCTAAAAAAAACACCGCGTAAATCCACGTAGTGCCGCCCGCGAGCCGGGGCGAGGGCGGGTCGGCTATGCGGCGGCGGCGCCCGTGCGGGCCTCGTCCAGGGATGCGACAAACTTCCAATTGCGCGTGTCCTCGAACCCCTTGCACTCGGCGACGATGCCGGGGTTGCCCACCAGCACGCACTTTACGCCGAGCTCGGCGCAGAGCTGCATCGTCTTGAAGAGGAGCTTGATACCGGCCAGTTCGAGCGAGGCGCACTGCTGGGCGTCCACGGCCATGGTGCTTAAGCCCGCGTCGACGGCCTCGGCGATCTTCGCCTTCACGTGGATGTCCACCTCGGCAAAGACGGGGGGCGAGCAAGCGGCGGGCAGGCGCATGACCAGCATGTCGCCGTCGATCGCGAAGTAGCGCTTGGACGTGTCGATGTTCATCGCCTTGTAGGCCTTGGACTCGAGCTCCCTCAGGTCGATGGGCTTGGTGATGAACGAGCTCAGCCCGATCCGCTGGGCTTGCTGCTGCTGGGAGACCTCGGTCTTCACGACGAGCGCCAGGACAGGGGTGTACTTCGTCTTCACGCTGGTGCGCATCATCCGGAAGAACGAGTACGCCGACTCGTCCGGCAGCGAGAGGCTGACGACGACGAGGTCCGGCGTCGCCCGCGCGCAGAAATCGATCGCCTCGCCCTGGCTTGAGGCCCCGTGGATCCGCCACGGCAGGTGCGCTAGGCCCTCGCGGATCTGTTCGGTGATGGCCGGCTTGTCATCGACGACAAGGATGTCGGCGGTGTCGTTTATCGACTTTGCCTTCGCCGGCCCCTCCGAGATCGGCTTCAGGTCGACGATGCGGCCCACCTTCTCGACCAGGAGATCCTCCTTAAAGGGCTTCACGATGTAGTCGCGCACGCCGAGCTTCGCAACCTTGAGCACGTGGTCCCGGCCGCCCTCGGCCGTGAGCATGATGACGGGTATGCCCTTGAGCGCGGCATCGCTCTTTAGCCTCGTGAGCATCTCGACCCCGTCCATCACGGGCATCGTGACGTCGAGCAGGATCAGGTCGGGCATCTCCTTCGAGGCCACGGACAGGCCCTCGACGCCGTCGCCCGCCTCCACGATTTCGCACTGGTAGGGCTTGAAGGCCTTCCGCACCACAAGGCGGACGGTCTTTGAATCATCTACGGTGAGGATCTTGTTGCTCATGGTTACTCGGGTTTCGCCTCATCGCCGTTCCCGATGAAGACCTCGACGGCAATGGCATCGCCCCCACTTCGGAAATGGGAGATGTGCCGGGTGGCGGAGCTGATCGGGGCGACATGGAAGCGGGTTCCGCGGAGGATGGAAGGGAGGGTCAACAGGCACGGAAACCCGCGGTCGCAGAGGTGGTTCTTGAAGCCCCCGGCCACCATGTTCGTCACCTCGGCAATGGCGTCGTTCAGGGCCTCGTCGCCCAGGTCGGCGAGGTCGGACTCCGTCATGCCCAGGATATCGCAGGTGCATGACTTGGCGAAGGGCAGGTCGAGGTGGAGGTACACGGTTCCCGTAACGGTGCCGATGAACCCGATGGTCCCCACGATCCGGTCCCTCGTCCCCGTGCGGTCGGCGTCGGCGCCCGGGACCGATGGGACCGGGCCCTCCGCCGGCACCGCCTCGCGGCTGAGCATCACCTTGAAGACCTTGCTGACGGAGCTTTGGATGAACTGCCGCATGTCCTCCGGGGGCACCGCCTGGATCGTGCCGGGCGATCCCGGTGGGGTCGGGCTGTCATCGGAAAGGGCGTTTGGGAGGATCATGGAAAGTCCCGCATCACGGGGAGGCGTGGGTCGATCATGGGGCGCGGTTGCGTCGGGCCGGCTGGGCCCTTCACGCCAGGATCTCCCGCACGGCGCCCAGGAGCTCGGCCAAGTCGAAGGGCTTCTCGAACGTCCTCAGGCAGCCGAAGTTTGCGGCGGACCTCAGGATGCTTTCGACCGGCCCTGCGATCCCGCCCCCGGACATGGCGATCACGGGCGTCCCGGTGTTCATCGCGGAGTTACCCATTATCACCTCGAACCCGTCGGTATTCGGCATGTAGATGTCCGTTATCACGAGGCGGAATTTGCGCGACGCAAGGAGCTCAAGGGCTGCCTTTCCGTCGGTGGCCCACAGGATGGAATAGCCCATGCTTCCGAGAGCATGGACCAGCCCCCGGCGCAGGGTCTGATCGTCGTCAACGAGGAGGATGTCGGCCCCCTCGGCCGGGCCCAGGGCCGGCAGGGGCGAAGGCTGTTCGGAACCGATCACTTGAAGAAGTCGTCGTGGCTGGCGTCGCCGTTTACTGTGGCTATCGCCTCGTCCTGGCCTCGGCTTGCGGCAAGGCCCGCCGATGCAAGGCGCGACGCCAGCTTGCCTGCCTCGACCGGGGTCTTGCGGCCGAGCTTGGGACGAATGACCTTCGCCTTGGCCGGCACCGCCCCGGCACCGCCCACGAGCGCCCTGAGGCTCCCAACGGACTCGCGCATGACCTCGGCCTGCGCGCTCAATTCCTCCGAGGCGCTGGCGGTCTCCTCGGCTCCCGCCGCGTTTGTCTGGGTGACCTTGTCCATCTGGGAAACCGCCGTGGTCACCTGGCCGATGGCCTGGCGCTGCTCGGTCGAAGCCGTCGCGATCTCGCCGACAAGCTCGTCGACCTTGCGGGCCTTCACCACGATCTCCTCAAAGCTTGTGGCCACCTTTGCGCTGATAGCGACGCCGTGCTCGCTGCGGGCCACCGACTCCTCGATCTTCGCCGCGGTCTCCTTTGCGGCCCCGGCCGAGCGTTGGGCCAGCGAACGGACCTCCTCCGCCACGACTGCAAAGCCCGCCCCCGCTTCGCCTGCCCGGGCCGCCTCGACGGCCGCGTTCAACGCGAGGATGTTCGTCTGGAAAGCGATCTCGTCGATCGTCTTCACGATCTTTGCGATGGTCGCCGATGAATCCTTGATGGCGTCCATGGCCTGCTTCATCTCGGTCATGCTCGCCGCGCCGGAATCGGCGGCAGTCCGGGTCTGGTTCGAGAGCTCCTTTGCCTGGATGGCGGAGTCGGCGTTGTTCTTGGTCATGCTCGAGATCTCCTCAAGCGACGCGCTCGTTTCCTCGAGGGAGGCCGCCTGCTCGCTCGCCCCCTCGGCCAGGTGCTGGCTTGAGGTGGACACCTGGCCTGCCGCCGCCGCGGTCTGGTCGGCACCCGCGCCGAGCGAGTCGGAGACCTGTTCCAGGATCCTGTTGGTGCTTCGGGTGATCGCGAATCCGATGGCGATGCCGATCAGCAGTGCCGCAAGCGTCACCGCGACAACGACGTTCGTCGTGTGGGCGGAGTGCTCGGAAATGGAGACAGAGACGTCGTTTCCGTGCCCCGAGTTGTAGGCGAACAGGGCCACGGAGGCTTCAAGGTACAGGTTGTAGGAGGGCGCGACCTGCTCGGTAAGGAACCGTGTGGCGCCGGGCACGTCGCCTGTGTCGGTCATCTCGATATATTTTGCGCTGAGAGCCCTATAGGCTTCGCGGGCGTCGTTCAGCTTCGAGAAGAGGGCCCTGTCCTCGGGCTGGGTGATTGTGGTCTCATAGGTCTTGATCGCATCTGCCGTCTCGGCGGAGAGGTTATTGATGAGTTTCTTTGCGGCGCCGCGCTCCTGGGCCGAGATCGGCTGCACGAGGCTCTGCGCCAGAATGAAGGTGTGGGAGTTTAGCGAGCCGATCCTGCTGCTGAGGATCGTTCCCGGCATGACATCGGTGCGGAGGTACACGGCGTCGGCCCGGATGCTGGCCATGCTTTGCCAGACAATGACCCCAACGATCAGGAGGAGCGCGCAAAGCGTTCCGATGCCAAGTGAGATACGCCGTCCAATGGTCCAATTCATAGTGGGGAGTTGATGTTGGACGGAAAATCGGCGCGCAACCCGGCGCGTTGAGGGGCAAGGACGGCCCCCGACTAAGGAATTTCCTTACCCGTTCCCCGTTGGTTTCCCGCCGGGATGCACGGGGCCTTCGCCTCCTCTGGCCCGCCACCTCCGGAGGGCGATCCAGTCCCCCGGTGGTCAGAGATGAACCAACCCCTCCTTGATCGCGATCCGCGTGAGCTCGATCACGTTGTTGACCTTAAGCTTAGAGAAGAGGCTCAGACGGTGGACCTCGACCGTCTTTGAGCTGATATGGAGCAGGGCGGCCGCCTCTTTCGTGCCATGCCCCTCGGCAAGGAGCTGAAGCACCTCCCGCTCCCGCATGCTCAGGATCTCCAGCAATGTGGGCACCCGCCGCCCGCTGTCGACGCTCGGAAGCTCGGGGCTCAGCCAGGTCTTTCCCTGCATCCCTGCCTCGATCGCGTCGGAAATCTGCTCGAAGGCGTGGTCCTTGTGCACGTAGGCGTTCACGCCCGCCTCCAGCGCCATGGAGATGTGGCGCCGCTCGTCGTGCATCGAAAGCATCACGATGACGCCCCGGTATCCCGCCGACCGGAGCTGACGGGTGGCGTCGATACCGTTGAGTTCACCCATCGCCAGGTCGGTGACGATGATTGTCGGCTGGGAGGCAAGGGCGCCGGCCACCAGCTCGCGCCCATTCGCCGCCTCGCCCACCACGCGGAACCGCCCGCCACGCTCGATGAGCACCCTCAGGCCGTCGCGGATAATCTTGTGGTCGTCCGCGATGAACAAGGTCGGCTTTGACAGGGAGATGTGCGATTTGGCCACGGGATTGCCCTAGATGTGCCAAAGGTCGTGTGCGCCCCGGGTGGACCGGACGCTTCCGGAAACGGCGCCGGCAGCCTGGCTTGGCGTCATCGATCCTGCCCCTTGGCGTGACCGAGCGCCCGCCGGATTGCCTGCGCAAGGCCGGTGTGGTCGACCGGCTTAGTCACAAGCTCGCTGACGCCAAGGCTGTGAAGCCTGTCGGGCGTCCATGTTGTGCTAAGGCCGCTCATCAGAAGCGCGGCCATCTTTGGCCTTAGGGAGTGGACCTCGCGGATGACGTCAAGGCCGGTCATCTTGGGCATTGTATTGTCCGTGACCACGATATCGAAGGACTCCGGCGCCTGCGTGAAACGCCTGACGGCTTCGACCGGGTCGGTCATTGATGTCACGTTGTAGCCGAGCCGCTGGAGCATGGAGCCGACAGCCTTGCTCAGAGCCGGCTCGTCGTCGACCAGGAGCACCGACTCGCCGAGCCCCTTCGGGACCTCAGGGTTTGGCCGGTCCGCGTTTGTAACGGCGCCCAGGTACTGCGGGAAGAACAGGTCGAAGGTCGTCCCTTCCCCGACCCGGCTCCGCACATGGATCGCACCGTCATGGTCCTCCATGATTCCGTGCACGACCGCCAATCCAAGGCCCGTGCCCTCGCCGGGCGCCTTGGTGGTGAAGAACGGCTCGAAGATCCGGGCGCGCGTGTGCTCGTCCATGCCCTGTCCCGTGTCCGCGACGGTGAGCAGGGCATAGGTTCCGGGGCGAAGGGTGGGGTGGGCCGAGGGATTTTCACTGCTGATCTCGCATGGGCCAAGGCTGACCGATAGGCGGCCCGTTCCCCCGCGCATCGCCTGTGCCGCGTTGGTCACCAGGTTCATCAGGACCTGGTGGATCTGCCCGGTGTCGGCAAGGACCTCCGGGGCCTGCTCGTCGATCTCCTGGCTCATTTCTATCGTGGCCGGCAGGGACGAGCGCAGCAGCTTCAGGGCCTCCCTGACCACCGGGTGCAGGCGCACGGGCTTGCGCTCCTGCACCTGGTTCCTGCTGAACGAGAGGATCTGCCTGACGAGCTCCTTGGCCCGGTTCGTGGCCTGCTGCATCTCCGCCAGGTGCTTCCGCGCCTCCTCCGGCTTGTCCAAGTCCATTATCGCCAGCTCCCGGAAGATCACGATCCCAGTAAGGATGTTGTTGAAATCGTGGGCAATACCCCCGGCGAGCGTCCCCAGGGCCTCGAGTTTCTGGCTCTGGCGGAGCTGGCTCTCGAGTTGGAGCTTCTCGCGCTCGATGCGCCGCCGCTCGGTCACGTCCTCGATGGTGTTGAGCAGGCACGGAACGCCCCGGATCTCCAGCAGCTCGCAGCTGCTGAGGGTGTTTATGACGGTCCCGTCGCGGCGCCTGAAGTTGACCTCCATCTCGCGCACGGACCCTTGGCTGCGGAGGCGCCTGACGAGCTCGTCCCGGTCCGCCATGTCGACCCAGACGCCGAGCTCCATGGAGGTGCGGCCTATCACCTCGGCGCGCGGATAGCCGCTTGTCCGCTCAAATCCACCGTTCACGTCGACGTACCGACCGGTCGCGAGCTCGGTTATGGTCAGCGAAAACGGGCTGACCCGGAAGGCCTTTGAGAACTTCTCCTCCGACTCGCGCAGCGCCTGCTCGGCGAAGAGGCGGTCGGTGATGTCCCTGCTCACGATGATGAGGCACGGCCGGCCCCCCAGCTCCACCTTGTCGGCCGACAGCAGGAATGACCCGCTGGCGCCGGAGCGGCTCCGGGCCTTGACCTCCATGTCACGGACCGAGCCCCGCGTCTCGAGCTCCTCCAGCATCCTCTTCCGGTCCCCCGGGTCGGACCAGATGCCGATCTCGGGGGAGGTCCGGCCTATCAGGGCCTCCCGCCTGTATCCCGAGATCCGCTCGAAACCCTCGTTCACGTCGATGAAGCGGCCGGTCGCCAGCTCCGAGACCGAGATGGCGTCGGGGCTCGCGCGGAACACCTTGAAGAACCTCTCCTCGGACTCGCGCAGCGCCCGTTCCATGTGCTTGCGATCGGTGATGTCCCGGCCCTCGGGGATCAGCGCCGTGACGGCGCCCGTCTCGTCGAGCACCGCCCTGAGCGAGAAGTCAATGTCGAGCACCCGGCCGTCGCTGGTCGGGTGGGTGGTCTCAAAGCGCACGAATTCCCCCGTTGCCGCCTTCTCTATCGCCGCGCGCAGCTTGGCCTGCTCCTCCGCCGAGTGCGCCCACCACGGGGTCTCCCAGAAGGGGCGCCCCTTCACGTCTTCCATCCGCACTCCGGCGACGCGCAGCGACGTCTGGTTGGCCCGGATCACGCGGCCCTTGGTGTCCAGCAGCCCGATGTACTCGAACGCGTGGTCGAGGATGGCCCTTAGCGTGCGTTCGCTCTCGGACCGCTCCTTCTCGGCCTGGATCCGGTGGGTCACGTCGTAGATGAATCCCTCGAGCACCTGGACTTCCCGGTCGGCGGACTCGACGGCGCATCCCCGCTCCGACACCCACTTGACGACGCCGTCGGGCGTCGTGATGCGGTACACGAGGTCGAAGTTCCTGCCCAGCCGGAGGGCGATCTCCACCTCCCGGCGGATCCTCTCCAGGTCCTCCGGCACGATCATCTTGTGGTAGGAGACCTTCCGGCTCCCGATGAGGTCCTCAGCGCTGCACCCTGTAAGCTCAAGGCAGCCCCGGCTGGCGAACTCGATCGTCCAGTGCTCGTCGTTGAGGCAGCGGTAGGCCATTCCCGGCAGGTTGTCGATCAGGGTCGCGATTGCTCGCCGGTCACTTTGGTAGGCCTCCGTGGTCCGGCGCCAGTCACCCGCGTCGACCATCGTGACGAGCGCGTACGGGTCCCCGTTGACCCTTATGGGGTTTATCCCGAGCTGCACCCACGCTTCGGAGCCGTCACTCCTGCGGAGGCGAATGTCGGGGCTTTCCGCCGTTGGGCGCCTCTCGGGCTTCTCCCAAAAGCTTTTCAGGTATCCGTGGAGCAGCCCGCCGTGGCCCACGGGCAAGAGGTCGGCGATCGAAAGGCCATGGAATTCCTGCGGGGTGTAGCCGAGCATCCGCTGTGCCTCGCTGTTGGCCAGGTGGAGGCCCCCGGTGCGGCTGAAAACGAGCGTCGCAACCGGCAGGGACTCCAGGACGTCGAAACGAGACTCGATTGAGTCGAGTTGGTCCGAGGGCTGGCTTGTTGAGGAGTCTGCGTTCACGCGTTTCAACCGAGCCTTTCGACCGAGACGATTTGGCACCGGGGCTCAGATACATCGAGTCAAAATCCATGGCCTTTAGGGGATTCGGAGGGCGCTGGACTGAGCCCGCGATCCCGGGCGAGTCCCGGCATTACCGCCTTCGGGTGCCGGTCCTAAGACGTAAGTCTCTGGAAATAAAAATAGTTGCGCAAGGGGACGCAGCCCTTGCGGCCCCGGACCTTTCAGCTGAACCAGACCTTGTCGCCCTTCTTGTAGGGATAGCTTCCGTTGTAGGAACCGGGGACCTCGATGAAACGGATCGCCCGGGTGCAGCCGGTCTCCGAAGAGAAGAAGCCGAGGACGGTGAGTTGCTTCATCATCCTGAAATAATGGGGCGGCGCGTCCGCCGCCGGCTCGCCGTGCACGCGCTGCTCGGCGTCAATCGCGTTCAGGAGATCGGTCCGCTCGGCGGGCGAGCACGCGACAAAGGACTTCGAGAACCTGCGCCTCGCGGCTTCATCGATCGCAACGAGACCCTCCCGGAAGGCCGCGTGGTGCCGGTCGTCGTAGCAGTCGGTGACCATCATGGCGATGAAGGCCCCGATCCCAACGGACTTGGCGCCGGGGATATCGGTTGCGGGGATGATGGTGTCGCCAATCTCGTCCAGGAGTGCACGGTCAAGGTCGGTGAAGCCCGGCGAGGTCTTGCCGGCGAGCGTCTGGCCGCTCAGGAGCGCCTGCGAGCCGACAAGCGCCCCGCCCATCAGTACCGCGATCCTGAGAACGGCCTGCCGGCGCGTCATGGCGTCTTTCGCCAAGGAGCCCTGCTCGGCAGGGCTCATACGTCGCCTTTCTTTAGCGCATCCACGGCGAATGCGGCGGCCCTGGCTGTCAGGGCCATGTAGGTCAGGGAGGGATTGACGCAGGAGTTCGACACCATGCAGGCGCCGTCCGTAACGAAGACATTCGGGGCGTCCCAGACCTGGTTGTGCTTGTTGAGGACCGAGCTCTTCGGGCTGTGGCCCATCCGGGCCGTGCCCATCTCATGGATCGCCTGTCCGGGGGTGGAGCCGCGGTCGACGGTCTTCACGTTCTTAAGGCCCGCGGCCTCGAGCATCTCCCCTGCGTCGTTGGCCATGTCGAGCCTCATCCGGCGCTCGTTGGCGCCGAGCTCGCACTCGAAGGAAAGGATCGGCAGGCCCCATTTGTCCGTCCGGGTCCGGTCGAGTGTCACCTTGTTGTCGTGGTTTGGGAGCATCTCGCCGAATGCGGTCATCCCGACCGTCCAGGCGCCGGGCTCGCTCAGCGCCTCCTTGAGCGGCGCCCCGATCCCGAGCTCCGCGACGTCCCGCTCCCAACCCTGCCTGCTGGCGTTGCCCTGGTAGCCGAAACCCCGGGTGTAGTCGCGCTTCTCCCCGAAAAGATTTCGGAATCGGGGGATGTAGAACCCGTTGGCCCGGCGCCCGAAGACGTATTGGTCGTCGAAGCCCTCCACGTCCCCGTAGGCGCCGACCCGGAAGTGGTGGTCCATGATGTTATGGCCCAGCTCCCCGCTGCTGCTGCCGAGCCCATCCGGCCACACTTCGGTCGCGGAGTTCATGAGGATTCCGGCGCTCGCCATCGCCGAGGCGCACAGGAAGACGACGCGCGAGGTGAACACCGTGGTCACGCGCGTCTCGCCGTCCAGGACCTCGACCCCGGTGGCGCGCTTCGTGTCCTTGTCGTAGACGATCCGGGTGACGATCGACCAGGGCCTGAGGGTCAGGTTGCCGGTCTTAGCGGCCGCCGGGAGCGTGGAGGACTGCGTGCTGAAGTACGCGCCGAACGGGCAGCCGAGGTCGCACTTGTTGCGGTATTGGCAGTTGTTCCTGCCGTTGTGCGGCACGGTCAGGTTGGCCACGCGCCCGATGATCATCCGCCTGGAGTCGTTGTAGTGGGCCCTTATCTTCGCCGCGATGTCCTTCTCCACGCAGTTCAGCTCCATCGGGGGAAGGAACTTGCCGTCGGGAAGCTGGGGCAGGCCCTCTAGCGAGCCGCTGATCCCGGCGAACGACTCCACGTGGTCGTACCAGGGGGCCAGGTCGTCGTAGCGGATGGGCCAGTCGACGCCGACGCCCTCCTTCTTGTTCGCCTCGAAGTCGAAGGGGTTCCACCGGTAGCTCTGCCTTCCCCACATGAGCGAGCGGCCGCCGACATGGTACCCGCGGAACCAGTCGAAGGGCTTCTTCTCGACGTAGGGGGATTCCTTGTCCTTTACCCAGTAGTTCGTGTTCGACTCGCGGATGAAATAGTCCCGGGTCGCCACGGGCTGCTCCTCGCGCACAAGGTTCGTCAAGCGGTCGCGGTGGGGGATCTCCCAGGGCGCCTTGAGCGCATTCACGTAGCCGGTGATGTGCTCCACGTTCTCGCCGCGCTCGAGCATGAGCACCTTCAGCCCGCCTTCGGTAAGCTCCTTTGCGGCCCAGCCACCGCTTATTCCCGAACCGATTACGATGGCGTCAAAGTTTTGTCCGGGCATGTCGTTGGGGTGGGGCGGATCCTTGGGGGCGGGCGGTGAGGGTTGGGAGGGGATTCTGCCTGTTCAAGGTAATCCTTTCCCAAAATTCGCCAGAAATACTTTGCCTTCAAATCGGCTTCCGTCCCTCCCCGGCAGGTGTCTTAGTGGGGCACCCCAATGAAACCCGCCCCGGCCCGGATTCTCCGCCTTGCCCTCTTTTTCTCCGCCCTCGCGGTGTCCCGCGCGGCGGATCTCGGACTCTTCACCGACCAGGGCGACGTCGGCGCCTCGAGCCGCCCCGGCACGGGTTCCTTTGACGCCGCGCAGGGCGCCTACACGGTGGGCGCGAGCGGCGCGAACATGTGGTTCAAGAGCGACGCCATGCACTTCGTCTGGCGGAAGGTGTCCGGGGACGCTTCCATCGCGGCCGACATTTCCTTCGTTGGGTCGAGCAAGCAGGGGCATCGCAAGGCGTGCCTGGTGATACGGCAGGACCTCGACCCGGGCTCGGCCTATGTCGACGTCGCGCAGCACGGCGACGGCCTCACGTCCCTGCAGTTCCGCAGGGAGAAGGACGGGACGACGGCGGAGATCCAGAGCATGGTGGCCTCGCCGGTGCGCGTCCGCCTGGATAAGATCGGGGACATGGTCTATCTCTCCGTCGCGGGACCCGATGGCGTCCTGCGCCCAAGCGGGGCCTCCTTCTCCCTCCGCTTCGGCGACCCGTTCTACGTGGGCCTGGCGGTCTCCGCACACGATGACGCGGCGTTCGAGACCGCGGTCTTCACGAAGGTCGAGGTGGGAGATGCCTCGGCCGCGGCGACCGTCCCGCAGCCCGGGCTTAGGATCATCACGCTGCCCTCCGGCGACAGGCGCGTCTCCGACCGCTGATGCGAGCCGCCGCACGGCGTTTGCCTTTGCCGGGCCCCGGCCGGGGCCTTCAACTTCCCGCGGGATGATCTCACTACAAGAGGGCAGGGGTGCCAAGGGCAAGAAGGTGCCGGAGCGGATCCTTTGCCTGCGCCTGGTGGTCGCCGGCACGCAGCCGCGCGTCTGGCGGCGGCTCCTCGTCCGCGAGACGATGTGGCTCTCCCGCCTGCACGACTCGATCCAGATCGCGTTCGACTGGTTTGACTACCAGACCCACGGCTTTGCCCTGGACGAGCTCAAGTTCGGCAATCCGGTCAAGCGCGACGACGTGATCATCGAGGATGACCGGGACGTCACGCTCGGTGACCTGAACCTCGCGCACCGCGACAAGATGGCCTACGACTACCATTTCGGCGAGGGTTGGCGCGTGGACATCCGCGTCGAGAAGACCGCGGCCCCGACAAAGGGGATCCGCTATCCGGTCTGCGTGGCGGGGGAGCGGGCGGGACCGCCCGAGGACTGCGGCGGGCTCGAGGCGTTCCATGACATGCTCGCCTGCCTCAAGGACCCGGGCTCGGACCTTGGCAAGGAGTGGGTCGCCTGGCTTGGACCCCAGTACGACCCGGCGGCGTGCGACCTGGACAAGGTGAACCTGGCCCTGAGGAAGCTCGGAAAGTAGAGCCCTGCCTAGCGGCCGCCCGCCGCGGCCAGCTTCTCGCGCAGGTGCGTCACGCGCAGCTTCGACTCGCCGTTCCTCACGGCCATCGCGTAGGCCGCAGGCTCGCCCACGATGAACACCTTGCGCCGGCCCCGGGTGATCGCGGTGTAGAGGAGATTCCTCTGGAGCATCATGAAGTGCGCCTTCAGGAGCGGGACGATCACGACCGGGTATTCACTTCCCTGGGACTTGTGGATGCTGATCGCGTAGGCGAGCGCCATGTCGCCCATCTCTCCGCGGGTGAAGGCGTGCCGGTCCCCGTCGAAGTCGGCCTCGATCGTGCCCGCCTCCGGGTCGGTGGCGGTGATGAATCCGATGTCCCCGTTGAAGAGGTTCTTGTCGTAGTTGTTGCGCAGCTGGATCACCTTGTCGCCCCTCCGGAACTCGCCGGAAACCGTGCGGATCCCCTTGGCGCGGCCGTTGAGCGCCCCCTGGAGCTGGAGGTTGAGGTTCGCGACGCCCGCGAGCCCCTTGTGCATCGGGGCCATGACCTGGACGTCCGCGACCGGGTCGCACCGCTCAAAGTTCCTGGGGATGAAGTCCGTGCACAGCTCGACCACCTTCCCCAGGCAGTCCTCGGCTGAGTCGGCCACGACGAAGGTGATGTCCGAGGAGGGCAGTATCGCGGCGACCGAGGTCGCCACCGCGGGCATGGTGGTCTCCCCGGAGTTGATCGCGTGCGCCGTGACCACGATCCCGCTCTGGCCCTTCTGCCGGAAGATGACCGAGAGGCGCGTCACCGGGGCCCGGGACGCGGCGATCATGTCCTGGAGCACGTTTCCGGCGCCGACACTGGGGAGCTGGTCGGTGTCCCCCACGAGGAGAAGGTGGGCGCGCGACGGCACGGCCTGCAGGAGCGCCGACGCGAGCCGGGTGTCGAGCATCGACACCTCGTCCACGATCAGGAAGTCGGTCGCGAGCGGATGCTGCTCGTTGGCGGTGAAGCCGGCGCCCGGGTCGTACTTGAGGAGCCTGTGGATCGTGGATGCGTACCCGCCGGTGGTCTCCGCGAGCCGCTGCGCGGACCTGCCGGTGGGCGCCGCCAGGTGGACCCGGACGCCCTTCGCCTTGAGGATGTTCACGAGAGAGCGGAGCGTGGAGGTCTTCCCCGTGCCGGGACCCCCGGTGAGGATCGAGATCTTGTTGCTCAGGGCGTTGCGGACGGCGTGCTGCTGGAGCTCGTGAAACGCGAACCCGGCCTTTGACTCGGCCCACTGGAGCGCCGCGTCGATCTTTATCGGCGGCAGGCCGCTCGCGGCCTTCAGGAGCCGCGCGACCACCTCCGCGATCCTTCGCTCGGCGCGGTCGTTCGGGGGGAGCTGGATGAGCCCCGAGCCCGGCAGGGGGTTGGGCTCGGACGGGGGATAGTGGCGGACGAGCTGCTTTGCCGCGACCAGGGCCTCGATCCGCGCCGTCACGAGCGTGGCGGAGGTCTCAAGAAGCTCGGCCGTGTAGTCCCTCAGGCGCTCCTCCGGGAAGGCCGTGTGGCCCTCCTCCTGGAGACCCTCCAGCGCGAAAAGGATCCCGGCCTCAAGGCGGGGCGCGGCGTCGTTTGCGAAGCCGAGGTTGATCGCGATCTTGTCCGCGGTCTTGAAGCCGATCCCCTCGATCTCGCGGGCAACCCGGTAGGGCTCGTTCATGAGCACGGCCTTCGCCTGGGCCCCGTACTGCTTGACGAGCTTGATGCACTGGCTCGGGCTCACGCCGTAGGTCTGAAGGAAGATGTAGAGCTCCCGCTCCGTCCGCTTCCCGTCCCAGGCCAGCTTGATCGCCGCCGCGCGCTTCTTCCCGATCCCGGGGACATCGCGCAGGCGCCCGGACTCCTCCGAGAGGACCCTGAACGTGTCGGTCCCGAACGCGTCCACGATCTTGTTCGCGTAGACCCGCCCGATGCCCGGCACCAGGCCGCTCCCCAGGTACTTGCGGATGCCGTACACGCTCGCCGGGAGCTCGCTCTTGAAGGAGGCGATCTTGAACTGCGCGCCGTGCTGGGAGTGCCGTGTCCATTCCCCGGACAGGTGCAGCGTCTCGCCGCATTCGACCCCGGGAAGCGCCCCCACGATCGTCACCGGCTCCGCCTTAGCCCCGTCCGCGCCGGCATCGGGCCTGAACTCGGCGATGGTGTAGTGGTTCTCCTCGTTGAGGAAGATGATGCGCTCGAGGACGCCGGCGAGCGTGGCGGGTTCTTGGGATGCGGGCACGGTGCGCGGTGGGACTCCCGAGCGATGGTCGAGAACCCCGTGGAAATCAATGGCGCAAGTTCTAAGGCGTTGATCCGGGTGCCGGATTGGGTCAATCCTGCGCCCATGTTTCGCACGGTGCGCGCCCTGTTCGCCCTCGCCCTCCTCGCGGCCCTGCCCGGGCGTGCAGGGGATGCCGGGAATCCCGACGAGGCGGCGCTGCGCCAGATGAACGCCGACTATGTCCGGGCATTCCTCACCTGCGACGTCGAGCAGTTCAGGTCACTCCTGGCCGACGACTTCACCGGCATTCTCGCCAACGGTCGGGTGATCGACAAGGCCGAGTTCCTCAGGGAGGCCAAGGAGCCGCCCGATGCCAAGGACCTGCGCCTGCACGGCGTCACGATCCGCATCTACGGCGACGCGGCCATCGTCGGCGCAGCCGTGACGTACACCCGCTCGGGCGGCGCCCCGGTCCAGACCCGCTATTCCACCCTCTACGCGAGGCGCGCCGGGAAGTGGGCCGTCGTCTGGGTCCAGTGGACCCGGGTGGCGGGTCCCGTAAATTGAACTGGCGCGCGGGCCCCCGGTCGGGGAGATTCCTAGGGATGCTCGTGAGCACAGAGCCCAACAGCGCGCGCGCCACGACCCGGACCGAGGGTACCGTGCTCGTGGTCATGCTTGAAGGACGGTGGAACCTGGGGGGGAGCTCGCCCCGATGGGGCTCGCTCGTGGGGGCCCAAAGGCCCGGGTCGGTGCGGCTGAGCGCCGAGGGGGTGTCCCACTGGGACACCTCCCTTGTCGTGTTCCTCGGCGAGGCGCTCCGCTGGGGCGGCACTCTGGGCGTCCCCTGCGACCTTTCGGCGCTTCCCGACAAGATGCGCACCCTCTCGAAGCAGTTCGAGGGCGCCATGCAGACCTGCGGCCACGAGGACCACTCGAGGAGCCTGGTCGTGGACGTGGGCCTGGCCACCCGCAGCATGATGGACAATGCCAGGGACCTGCTGCAGTTCGTGGGGGAGTTCTGGATCGACACGACGCGGCTTGTCCGGGGCAGGGCGGGCCTGAGGTGGGGCGACTGCCTGAACGAGATGCAGCGGTGCGGGGCGATGGCGCTCCCGATCGTGAGCCTCATAAGCTTCCTGGTCGGCATCACGCTGGCCTACTCCGGGGCCATCGTGCTCAAGCGCTTCGGGGGCGAGATTTGGGTGGCGGACCTGATCGGCGTCGCCATGACCCGGGAGATGGGGGCCTTGATGGCGGCCGTTACGCTCTCGGGCCGGACCGGGGCCGCCTTTGCGGCCGAGATCGGGAGCATGAAGGCCAACGAGGAGATCGACGCGCTCGCCACCCTCGGCATCTCCCCGGTCCGCTTTCTGGTGATTCCACGGGTCCTCGCCCTGGGGCTCATGATGCCCCTCCTTGCGATGTACGCCAACTGCCTGGGGATCCTGGGCGGCATGGCGGTGGCGTACGCGACCCTGGACATACCCCCCGCCGCCTATTGGATCGAGATGCTCACGATCGTCGATTTCCAGGACCTCATGGTCGGGGTCATCAAGTCGGTGGCCTTCGGGCTGATCGTGGGCCTCTCCGGCTGCCTCCGCGGGCTCCAGTCCGAGAGGAACGCCTCGGGGGTCGGCAGGGCGGCCACCTCCGCGGTCGTGACGGCCATCCTCCTTATCATCGTTGCGGACGCGGTCTTCGCCGTCCTCTTCAACGCAATCGGGCTATGACCGCCGATCCAGCACCCGCCATTGAGGTAAAGGGACTGGCGTGCGGCTACGCGGACACGCCCGTGTTGGACGGGGTCTCCTTCTCGGTGAGGCCCGCCGAGATCTTCTTCATCATCGGGGGATCGGGTTGCGGCAAAACAACGCTCCTGAGGAACATGGTGGGCCTGGAAAAGCCGACGCGGGGCGAGGTGTTCTTCAACGGGCGCTCGTTCACGAATGCCGACTCCGGTGCCCGGCGCGAGATGCTCAAGACCTTCGGCATGCTCTTCCAGAGCGGCGCCCTCTGGACGTCCCTTACCCTGAGCCAGAACATCGCCCTGCCGCTCGAGGAGTACACGCGCCTGCCGAGGGACGAGATCCAGAACATCGCGGCCTTCAAGCTGGCGCAGGTCGGTCTCGCAGGCTTCGAGGAGCACTACCCCTCGGAGATCAGCGGCGGCATGCAGAAGCGGGCGGGGCTTGCCCGCGCGCTCGCCCTCGACCCGGGGATCGTGTTCTTCGACGAGCCCTCGGCCGGTCTCGACCCCGTGACCGCCCGCAACCTGGACGGCCTGATCGTCCAGATCCGGGACACCTTTGGCACCACAATTGTCGTGGTGTCGCACGACGTGGACTCGATCTTCGGGATTGCCGACCGGATCATCATGCTCGACCGCGACACCCGCGGAATCATCGCCGAGGGCAAGCCGAGCAAGGTTGCTGTGGACTCCCCGAACCCGAAGGTTGTAGAATTTTTGACACGCAGGGGCGTGAGGGCAGGATAGGCCGGAGCTGGGCCCTGCCACTAGAGCACATGAAAACAAAGATCAGTCCCGCAGTCGTCGGAGCATTCGTCCTGGGCGCGTTCGCCATCGGGATCATCGCGTTGCTCTCGATCGGCAGCCTGAGCCTCTTCTCGAGGCCCGAGCGCTTCATCGTCTACTTCGACGAGGGCATCAGCGGACTGGACCAGGGCTCCCCCGTGAAGCTGCGCGGCGTCCGCGTGGGCCACGTGGTCGACATCTCGATCCGCTACGACCGCGAGACCGGGAAGTCGCTGGCCGCCGTCCTGTGCGAATTGAACCGCGGCTCCATCTCCGACGAGCACGGCGCGATCCTCGACGTCTCGGACCGGAGCGCGCTCCAGGCCCTGGTCGACCGGGGCCTTAGGGCGCAGCTTGAGATCAGCGGGCTGGCGACGGGGCTCCTCTTCGTGGAGCTCGATTTCATGGATCCGGCAAAGTACCCCGACACGAGCAAGACGAGCGACGTGAAGTACGTGGTGATCCCCTCGGCCCCCTCCGAGATCTCGGAGTTCCGCGCGAGCGCCTCGACCCTCATGGCCAATGCGACGACCCTCCTGGCGAAGATGCAGGAGATCGACTTCCGGGGGCTGTCCGAGGAGCTAAAGAAGCTCGTGGTGGAGGCCCGGATGCGGGTCGACGGGGTCGACTTCAAGGGCCTGGCTGCGCAGTGGAAGAAGACCGGCGAGTCGATAGACGCGATCGCGCGGTCCCCCGACACGATCCATTCCCTGGAGAACCTCAACAAGACCCTGGAGGCCCTGCGCCAGTCGATAGGCAAGCTGGACACCCAGGTGGACTCCAACGGCAAGGAGCTCCAGGCGACCCTGATCCAGGCCAAGGCCTCCCTCGAGTCGTTCAACGCCGCCGCCCAGTCGGCCAAGGGCTTCATCAACGCCCAGCAGAACTTCGGGGCCGACACAAGCCGCGCACTCGAGCGGGTGGCGGACGCCGCCGAGTCCGTCCAGCGGCTCGCCGATTTCCTTGAGCGCAACCCGAACGCCCTCCTGTCGGGGCGCAAGGAGCCCAAGTAACCCACGCCCGCCATGATGATCCCGATTTATCTGTCTCCAAGGCACTTCCTTGCCGCTTCGGCCCTGGGGCTAATGGGCGTCCTGGCTGGCTGCAACGTGGCGCAGCCCGCGCAGGACGACCCGACTCGCTATTTCGTGCTCTCCGAACCGGCCGCGACCACGGCTGCCTCGTCCGGAGGCGCCCGGATCGGGCTCAGGTCGGTCCACATCGAGGGCTACCTCAAGCACCGGGAGATGGTGGTGCGGACGGGTGCAAACGAGGTTGAGTTCAGGGACTACCGGCGCTGGGCCGAGCCGATCGATGTCGCGCTCGGCCGCGTGCTTCGCGCGAGCCTCCTGGACTCGCCCGCCGTGGCCCAGGTCGTCGCCGAGCCCTTCCCGCTGGACCTGGAGCGCGACTATGATGTCTCGATCGAGGTCCGCCGCTGCGAGGGAATCGCCACGCGCTCCGGGGGATACGGGGCGAGCTTTGTCGCCACCTTCGAGGTCTCGACCACGGGTGCAAGCCCCAGGGTCGTCGCGCACAGGACGTTCGTGGCCCCGGATTCGGCCTGGGACGGCCACGATTTTGGCCAGCTCGCGAGCCTCCTCTCCGCGGACGCCGCCGCGCTCGGCCAGGACGTAGCCGCGGCCATCGCCGCCAAGAACTAGCCCTGCTTGAGGGCGGCCGCGATCCGCTCCAGGGCCCTCTCCACGTTCTCGCGGCTGTTGAATGCGCTGATCCTTATGTGGCCCTGGCCGCACCGGCCGAAGCCCGCACCCGGCGTGCAGACAACCTGGGCCTGTTCAAGCAGGAGGTCGAAGAACTCCCACGAGTCGCGCCGCACGTTGATCCAGAGGTACGGCGCGTTATCACCGCCCACGCACGAGAAGCCCAGGCGGGTCATCGCCGAGCGGATGAGCTGCGCGTTTGCCAGGTAGAAATCCGTGAGCCCGCGCGTCTGGCTTCGGCCCGCCTCGGTAAAGATGGCCGCCGCGGCCCGCTGGATGGGGTACGAGACCCCGTTGAACTTGGTCGTGTGCCTGCGGTTCCAGAGAGCATGGAGCCCCTGCGGCTGCCCGGAGGCGTCGGAAGCCATGAGCGTCTTCGGCACCACCGTGTAGGCGCAGCGCGTTCCCGTGAACCCGGCTGTCTTTGAAAAGCTCCTGAACTCGATCGCGACCTCGCGGGCCCCCTCGATCTCGTAGATCGAATGGGGGATTTTTGGGTCGCGGATGTAGGCCTCGTAGGCCGAGTCAAAGAGGATGACCGCCTTGTTCCGCTTGGCGTAGGCGACCCAGGCCTCGAGCTGCGCGCGGGTGGCGACGGCGCCCGTGGGGTTGTTCGGGAAACAGAGGTAGATCAGGTCGGAGGGCCCCGTAGGGACCGAGGGCACATAGCCGTTCGCCGCCGTGGAATCGAGGTAGAGGATCCCCTCGTAGCGGCCGTCCGTGTTGGGGCCGGTGCGCCCTGCCATCACGTTCGTGTCCACGTAGACCGGGTAGACGGGGTCGGGAATGGCGAGCCGGATGTCGGTGGCAAAGATCTCCTGGATGTTGCCGCAGTCGCACTTGGACCCGTCCGAGATGAAGATCTCGTCGGCATCGATGCGGCACCCGCGGGCCGCGTAGTCGTGCTGGGCGACCAGGTCGCGGAGGAACGCGTATCCCTGCTCCGGCCCGTAGCCCTTGAACGTCTCCCGCTTGGACATCTCATCGGTGGCGGCATGCAGCGCCTCGACGCACGCGGGCGGCAACGGCTCCGTCACGTCTCCGATGCCCAGGCGGATCACCGACTTGTCGGGGTGCGCGGCGGTGTACGCCCCGACCCGACGCGCGATGTCCGCGAAGAGGTAGGAGGCCTTAAGCTTTGTGTAGTTCTCGTTGATTCGAATCATAGAACCGTCGTAAATGGTGCGTTAAGAGGGCCCGTATCGGCCGAAAACCTTGAAGAAACCCTTCGGGGCTGCATTATTCAAGCCCTCGTTAGCCCCATGGAGACAATCGATTCGGTTTCGCAGATGCGAACCGCGGCGTCGCGGCTCAGGTCCGGGAAGGGCGTCATCTCGCTTATTCCCACGATGGGCGCGCTGCATCCGGGCCACGAGGCCCTGATCACGGCCGCCAAGGCGGCGGGGGGGGCGGTCGTGGTGTCGATCTTCGTGAACCCCCTGGCCTTCGGCTCGAACGAGAACCTGGCGGGGTACCCCCGCAGCCTAGAGGCCGACATTGCTCTCTGCGAAAAACTGGGGGTGGACGCCGTCTTCGCACCCCAGGTCCCGGAGATCTTTCCCAAGGGCTACTCGACCTTCGTGACGGAGGAGGCCGTGAGCAAGCCGCTCTGCGGCCTCTCCCGCCCGACGCATTTCAGGGGAGTCGCCACGCTCATCACAAAGCTCCTCAACATCGTGGGGCCAGACCGTATCGTCCTCGGACAGAAGGACGTCCAGCACGTGGCCGTGGCCCGAAAAGTGGCGGGGGACCTCAATTACGGCGTGGAGATCCTGGTCGTTCCCACCGTGCGCGAGTTCGACGGCCTGGCGGTCTCGGTCCGCAACCGGGACCTCACGGCCACCCAGCGGCACGAGTCCCTGGCCATCAACAGGGCCCTTGCGACGGCGAAGGAAATGGTGGAGTCGGGCGTCCGAAGCACCGACCGCCTCGTGGCCGAGGTGACCCACATCCTCGGAAAGCACAACCGGCTGCGGGTGATCTACGCCTCCGTGGTCGATCCTGTCACAATGGAGTCCATCCGCGAGGTGGAGCCCGGGAAGGCCCTCCTTTGCATCGCTGCCTGGGTCGATGAGACCCGTCTGACCGACAACGTGGTGCTCTAGCCCGCGGCGCCGGCATGGATCAGGAATTAAAGACGGTCGCGATCGTTGGATCCGGCGCCATCGGCACGTATTTCGGGGCTCGCCTGGGGCTTGCCGGGGTCAACGTGGGCCTGCTGATGCGCGGCGACCTCGCCGCGGTCAGGGCCCGGGGATCGATCCTGGTCCGCGAGGGGGCCCGGACCGAGGAGCTTCGGCCCGTGGCCGTTTTCGGCTCCCCGGGCGAGATGGGCCCCGTGGATGTCGTCCTGGTGGCCCTAAAGACGACGTCGGCCGGCGCATTGAGGGACCTTGTGGGGCCGCTTATCGGCCCGGCCACCACCGTGGTGACCCTGCAGAACGGCCTCGGGGCAGACGAGGCCCTCGCGGGGCTCTTCGGGCCGGAAAGGGTCGTCGGGGGCCTGGTCTTCATGGCCATCACCCGGATCGGCCCGGGGGAGGTGAGGGTGTTCCATCCCGGTTCGGTGTCGCTGGGGGAGTTCGAGCGTCCGCCCGCCCCGAGGACCCGGGTCCTCGCCGGGCTCCTGGCCTCCGCCGGCATAAAGGCGCCCGTGGTTGAAAACCTGCTCGAGGCGCGCTGGCGGAAGCTTGTCTGGAACATCCCGTTCAACGGGCTCTCGATCGCGGAGGGGGGAATCACCACGGACAGGATCTGCGCGAACCCCGCGCTGGAGGGCGAGGCGCGCGCGCTCATGCTCGAGGTCCAGCGCGCCGCGGCCGGGTTCGGATTCGAGATCCCGGACAGCTTCCTTGCAAAGCAGTTCGAGGTGACGCCCCGCATGGGGGCGTACCAGCCCTCGAGCCTCATCGATTTCCTGGCGGGCCGGGAGGTGGAGGTTGAGGCCATCTGGGGGGAGCCGCTCAGGAGGGCCCGGGCAAGGGGGATCGAGATGCCCCGGCTGGCCGGACTGTACGCCCGCCTTGCGGCCGCCTGCCGCAGGTAGGCCCGTTCAACCCAACGAAACTGCCGCCCATCCCGCATGGGGCGGGGGTTCCCATCATCGCGCTTGCCGTGCGGGTTCCCTGCGGGATCATCCTTGGCCATGCGCAAATCGGTAATCGTGGCTGGCCTCGCCGCACTGGCCCTGGCCCTCCGCCTCCCTGCCTCAGTTGACCCCACAACGCTCGACCTGTCGGTGAAGCCGCAGGACGATTTCTACCAATATGCCAACGGCACCTGGCTGAAGAACAACACAATACCGCCCGAGTACCGGACCTGGGGTACCGCCCAGATCCTGAACGTAAGCAACGTAGAGCACATGAGGGCCCTCTGCGAAGCCGCAGCGGCCAAGGGCGCCTCAGGGTCGCCGGTCGAGCGCCGGGTGGGGGACCTTTACGCCAGCGGCATGGACGAGGCGGCCGTCAATGCCGCGGGCGCAGCCCCGATCCAGCCCGAGCTGGACCTTATCAAGGCGATCAAGACCCCCTCCGAAATCATGGGGGAGATCGCTCACCTGCACTCGATGGGTTTCCCCGCGGGATTCAACTTCTACGACGGCCCTGACGCCAAGAACAGCGAGGTCGAGATCGCCCAGCTCAGACAGGGAGGCCTCGGCCTTCCGGACCGGGATTACTACCTTAACGACGATGACAAGTCGAAGACCTTGAGGGCTCAGTACGTGGCGCACGTCTCGAAAATGCTCCAGCTCATCGGAGACGCGCCCGATGCCGCGAACGCCGGGGCACAGGCGATCCTGAAGCTGGAGACCACCCTCGCCACGGCCTCGCTCTCGATGGAGGTGCTCCGCAACCCGTACGCGAGCTACCACAAGATGGCGGTCTCGGACCTCGCCAAATACACGGGCGACCTCGACTGGCCGGCGTACTTCAAGGGCACCGGCGCGCCGGCGTTTGATTCGGTGAACTTCGAGCAGCCCGATTTCTTCAAGGCTTTCTACGCCCAGCTCACGTCGCTCCCGGCCGCGGACTGGCAGTCCTACCTCAGCTGGAACCTCATCCACAACGTGGCCCCCTACCTGAGCGAGCCCTTCGTCCAGGAGAACTTCCATTTCTACAGCGAGATCCTCACCGGGACCACGAAGAACTTGCCCCGGTGGAAGCGGGTCGTGACGGAGGTCGACGGGGATATCGGCGAGGACCTGGGCCAGCTCTATGTGGCGCAGTACTTCCCGCCCGAGGCCAAGCAGAAGGTGCTCAAGCTCGTCGCCGATCTGCGGGCCGCGCTCGGGGCCGACCTCGCGACGCTGCCCTGGATGGACGACGCGACGCGTGCGAAGGCGATAGACAAGCTCGACGCGATCACCGTGAAAATGGGTTATCCGGACACGTGGCGCGACTACAGCGCGCTCGCTATCGACCGGGGCCCCTATGTTCTCAATGTGCTCCGTGCCAACGCCTTCGAGATCCATAGGACCCTGTCAAGGATTGGCAAGGCCGTCGACAAGGCGGAATGGCACATGACGCCGCCGACGGTCAACGCCTACTATAACCGGGCCCGGAACGAGATCGTGTTCCCGGCGGGGATCCTCCAGCCGCCCTTTTTCGACCCCAAATCCGATGACGCGTCGAACTACGGCGCCATTGGGTCCATCATAGGCCACGAGATGACCCACGGCTTCGACGACGCCGGTCGCCAGTACGATCCCAAGGGCAACCTGGCGGACTGGTGGACCCCGGAAAGCGAGGCGAAGTTCAAGGTGCGCGCAGCGGGCATCGTGAAGCAGTTCAACGACTACACGGTCGTGGGCGGCGTCCATGTCTTCGGCGAGCGCACGCAGGGGGAGAACATCGCGGACCTGGGGGGGCTCAAGATCGCCTTCGCCGCCCTCGAGCACGACCTCCAGGGCAAGCCCAGGCCGCTGGTCGACGGGTTCACGCCCGAGCAGCGCTTCTTCGTCAGCTACGCCTCCTCCTGGCGGAGGCTCATCCGGCCGGAGGCGGAACTCCTTCAGGTGAAGTCGAACCCGCATGCCCCGAACCAGTTCCGGTGCAACGGCCCGCTTTCCAACCTCGATGAATTTGCCGCGGCGTTCAACATCCCCGAGGGCTCGCCGATGAGGCGGCCCGCGGCGGACCGCGTGTCCATCTGGTAAATCGCCCCGGACGAGCCCCACCTTCCCAATGAACCTCTCCCCCCTCCGCTTCCCGGCGGCCGCGCTTGTGGCCGCCTCCGCCTGCCTCGCTTCATTCGACCCCAAGGACATGGACCTTTCCGCGAGCCCAAAGGTCGACTTCTACCAGTACGCCGAGGGCGGATGGATGAAGGCCAACCCGGTGCCTGCGGACCGGAGCCAGTGGGGCAGCTTTGACGAGCTCGAGGCCCACAATGAGAGGATCCTTCGCGGGATTCTGGACCGGGCCACGGCCGCGAAGGCGCCCGGATTCGTGGAAAAGCTCGTAGGCGACTTCTACGCCAGCGGCATGGACGAGACTGCGGTCGAGGCCCTGGGCTCGACCCCCTTGAAGCCCCTCCTTGACCGCGTCTCCGCGCTCGGCTCAACGGCCGAATTCGGGGCGCTCGCGGCGGAGCTTCACATGAAGGGGGTCGGGGTCCTCTACGCGTTCGGCTCGGAGCAGGACCCGAAGGACAGCGAGAACGTGATCGCGGGCCAGGGCCAGGGCGGCCTGGGGCTGCCCGACCGAGATTACTACTTCAGGGACGACGACGCATCTAAGAAGACCCGTGACAAATACGTGGCGCACGTCGCGGCGATGCTCGCCCTCCTTGGCGACACGCCCGCCGTGGCGAAGGAGGAGTCGCTTGCGGTCATGAGGGTCGAGACCGCGCTCGCTGCGGGCTCGAAGAAAACGGAGGACCTGCGGGACCCCGTGGCAAACTACCACAAGCTCCCCCTTGCGGACATCCAGAAGCTCTCACCCCACCTCGACTGGAACGCATACCTGAAGGGGATGGGCCTCGTGCCGCAGCCCGCGGCGATTGACATCAACCAGCCGGAGTTTGTCCAGGCGCTCGACAAGGAGATCGCCTCGGCGCCGCTTTCCGATTGGAAGGCCTACCTGCGCTGGCACGTGGTCCACGACAACGCGCCCTTCCTCAGCAAGGCGTTCGTCGCCGAGAACTTTGCCTTCTACGGCAAGGAGCTCGAGGGAACCCCGCAGATCCGCGACCGCTGGAAGCGGGTGCTTTCCGTGATCGACGGCCAGGTCGGCGAGGCGCTCGGCCAGCTCTACGTGGCCGAGGCGTTTCCGCCGGAGTCGAAGGTGCGCATGCTAAAGCTCGTGAACAACCTGAAGGCCACCCTCCGCGGGAGAATCCAGAACCTGGAATGGATGGACGACCCGACCCGGGTGGCGGCGCTCAGGAAGATCGACGCCATGGGAGTTAAGATCGGGTATCCCGACAAGTGGATCGACTACACGGGCCTCGTGATCGACCGCGGTTCGTACGTCCTCAATGTCCTCCGGGCGACCGAGTTCGGGGTCAGGCGCGACATCGCGAAGATTGGCAAGCCCGTGGACAGGACGCTCTGGGGCATGACGCCGCCGACCGTGAACGCCTACTACAACCCGGCGATGAACGAGGTGGTCTTCCCCGCGGGCATCATGCAGCCGCCCTTCTACGACGCCAAGGCCGACGACGCCGTGAACTACGGGGCGATCGGGGCCGGGATCGGCCACGAGATGACCCACGCCTTCGACGACGAGGGTCGCCAGTTTGACGAGAACGGCAACCTTTCGGACTGGTGGACGGCGGAGTCCGCGAAGCGATTCAAGGAGCGCTCCGCCAAGATCGTGAAGCAGTTCTCCGGCTACGTCGCCATCGACAAGACGCCTGTGAACGGCGAGCTCACCCAGGGCGAGAACATCGCAGACCTGGGCGGAATCAAGATCGCCTATGCCTCGCTCATGAAGACGCTCCAGGGAAAGCCCGAGGAGAGGATCGACGGCTTCACACCGGAGCAGCGCTTCTTCCTGAGCTTTGCCAGCATCTGGAGGGTGAACCAGAGGCCCGAGTCGCTTCGCCTGCAGGTGAACACCGACCCGCATTCCCCGGCCCGCTTCAGGGTGAACGGGCCCTTCTCGAACCTGGGCGAGTTCATCGCCGCCTTCGACGTGCCCGAGGGTTCGCCCATGAGACGGGCACCCGCAGACCGGGTGGCCATCTGGTGATGCTCACGGCCGGCCGCACCCCCATCGCCGGCAAGCGCGTCCAGCTTATGGTCACGTGCCTGTGCGACGCGTTCCACGACGACGCGGCCCGGGCCACGGTGGAGGTGCTCGAGCACCTGGGCTGCGAGGTCGCGTTCCCCGAGGGCCAGACCTGCTGCGGGCAGCCTGCTTTCAACGGCGGGGACTGGCATGCGTCGCGGAAGGTGGTGCGGCACGCGGTGCGGACGTTTGCATCGGCCGACCCGGTGGTCGTGCCCTCGGGCTCGTGCGCGGCCATGCTCTTCCACGGTGCGGCCCTCGAGTTCGAGCACGAGCCGGACCTTCCCGATGTCGCGGCCCTTGGCAGGCGCACCTGGGAACTCGGGGACTTCATCGTGAACGGCCTCGGCGTCAGGTCGTGGCCCGGCCGGTTCGACGCCGCGATCGCGCTCCACAGGTCCTGCCACACCCGCGGCACGGGGAGCAGCGACGCCGTTGCGCTCCTCCTGGGCTCGATCGCGGGGGTCCGCTTGGTCGAGTTTGGGGAAGGGGAGCAATGCTGCGGCTTCGGGGGCACCTTCTCGGTCGCGTTCCCGAACATCTCCGGCGCCATGGGCGCCCTGAAGCTCGAGCACGTGCGCGCCGCCAAGCCCGACATCCTTGTCTCCGGCGACATGGGCTGCCTCATGCACCTGGGGGGCATTGCGGATAAGGCGGGCACGCCGATCCGCGCGATGCATTTTGCGCAGGTTCTCCGCGACGCGCTCGCGGGCGGCCCATGAGGACGCAGCCGATCGACCAGGCCGCCGCCGCGCTTCCGCCCGAGACGCGCGCCGCCGTCTATGACGGCGCCAAGGTCGGCCACGAGAAGCGCACAAAGCTCCTCTTCGACCAGTACGCCGACCCGAACCGGCTCCGCGCGCTCGCCGGCGAGGTGAAGCAGCACGTGGTCGAGAACCTGGACACCTACCTGCCCGCCGTGGAGGCGAAGCTGCTTGCGAACGGTGCAAAGGTCCACTGGGCGGCCACGGCCGCGTCGGCCTGCGAGGCCGTCCACGCGATCATGAAGGCGCGCGGGGCCACGCGCCTGGTGAAGGCGAAGACCATGGTGAGCGAGGAGATTGAGCTCGAGGGTTACCTCTCCGAGCGCGGCATCGAGTCCCTGGAGACCGACTTGGGGGAGTTCATCGTGCAGCTCGACCACGATCACCCCTCCCACATCATCAAGCCCATCATCCACAAGAACCGGCGCCAGATCGCCGAGACGTTCGAGAAGAACGGGCTTGGCGCCTACAACGACGAGCCCGGTGTGATCACGCAGCGGGCCCGCCAGTACCTGAGGCACAAGTACCTCGAGGCGGACGTGGCGCTCACGGGGGCCAACTTCGTCGTGGCGGAGAGCGGGCGCGTGGTCGTGGTGACCAACGAGGGCAACTCGCGCTTCTGCCTGGCCGCGACACGCTGCCACATCGTCCTTGTGGGGATCGAGAAGATCCTGCCGCGCGACCGCGACCTGGCGCTCTTCCTCAACCTCCTGGCGCGTTCGGGGACGGCGCAGCAGCTGACGGTCTACAACGAATTCGTGAGCGGGCCCCGGGGTGCCGGGCAACCCGACGGGCCGGAGGAGATGCATGTCATCTTTGTCGACAACGGCAGGACTGACGTCCTCGGAAGCGAGTGCCGGGACATCCTCAGGTGCATCCGCTGCGGGGCCTGCCTGAACGTGTGCCCCGTCTACCGCCAGGCCGGCGGGCACGCCTACCGCAGCGTCTACCCGGGGCCCGTGGGGGCCGTCCTCTCGCCGCTGCTCCTCGGGAAGCGCTTCCCCGAGAAGGCGGACCTGCCGAAGGCGTCGAGCCTCTGCGGGGCGTGCAACGAGGTGTGCCCGGTCAACATCCCGATACCGGACCTCCTCCTCCGGCTGCGCGACCGGGCCCACGAGGAGGGCGTCCCCTCCCCGGGGACTCCGCCCATGGGGGCGTGGGCCATCCTCGCCACCCAACCTGTGGCATGGAGGGCCGCGCTCTTCGGTGGGCGGGTCATGAACCACCTGCCGACCGGCCTGATACCCGTCCCGGCCCTTCGCGCCTGGGAATCCAAGCGGGTGCTTCCCCCGTGGCGCGGCGGCGAGTTCCGCAGGTGGCTCAAAATGCGTCGCAAGTGACCCCCTGGGGCGCAGAGTAGGGCCACGAACCGCTTGCACATGGACACCCCTCCCGAAGCCGGGCCCAAGCTGGAGCCCTTCATCCTGCCGGAGACCGTGATGAAGGAGTTCACGGTGCGTGCCCTGGTCATGGGGACCTTCCTCGGGATCATCTTCGGGATGTCATCGCTTTACCTCGTGCTAAAGGTGGGCCTGACCGTGAGCGCCTCCATACCGGTGGCGGTCATCTCCCTGGCGCTCTTCCGCATGCTTTCAAAGCTGGGGATACGCGACGCCACGATCCTCGAGAACAACGTCACCCAGACCGCCGGCTCCGCTGGCGAGTCGCTGGCCTTCGGGGTCGGGGTCACGATGCCGGCCATCATGATCCTGGGCTTTGACCTGGAGCTGACGCGGGTTCTACTGGTCTCGGTCCTGGGCGGCCTCCTTGGCATCCTCATGATGATCCCGCTCAGGAGGGCCCTGATCGTCAAGGAGCACGGCATACTCAAGTACCCCGAGGGGACGGCCTGCGCGGCCGTGCTCACGGCGGGAGCCTCGGCGGAGGACAGGCTTCACGCGTCGCCCGGTGCCGTTGCGGAGATGCGCGCCGCCGAGGCCGCGGGGCTTGGGAAGTCGCCCGGCGCCCGGGCGATCTTCACGGGTCTAGGGGTCGGCATCGTCTACAACGTCCTCAACCGCGCCGTCCGCCTCTGGAAGGACACGCCCGAGAAGATTTTCGGCGCCCCCTTCAACGGCGCCTCCGTGAGCGCCGAGATTTCGCCCGAGCTCCTCGGGATTGGCTACATCATCGGGCCCAGGATCGCGGCGCTCATGTGCGGCGGGGGCGTTCTTTCCTATTTGGTCCTTATCCCGATGATAAAGTTCTTCGGCGAGCATATCGCCTCGCCGGTGGCCCCCGGCAGGATGGCGATTGCGGACATGGCGCCGGACGACGTCCGCGGCGCCTACATCCTCTACATCGGCTCGGGAGCGGTGGCCGCGGGCGGGATCGTGAGCCTCCTGCGCTCACTCCCGACCATCTGGCACGGGCTCAAGGAGGGACTTCGCGACGTCGGCTTCCTGAACCTCGGGGCCAAGGCGGTCGGACCCGCAGGGGCGGTCGTTCCACGGACGGAGAGGGACCTCTCCATGAAGTTCGTGGGAATCGGGATCATCGTCCTGATGGCTGCCATCATGGCCGCTCCGATGCTCCTGGACGCGGGGATCGGCACGAAGCTTGTGGGTGCGGTCCTGATCGTCCTCTTCGGGTTCCTCTTTGTCACCGTGTCCTCCCGCCTGACCGGGCAGATCGGCTCGTCCTCAAACCCCATCTCGGGGATGACGATCGCCACGCTGCTGTTGACCTGCCTCATCTTCCTCATGGTCGGCTGGACGGGAAGCGCCTACTACGTGACCGCTCTCTCGATCGGCGCCATCGTGTGCATCGCCTCCTCCAACGGTGGTAGCACCTCCCAGGACCTGAAGACGGGCCATATCCTGGGCGCCACGCCGAAGTACCTCCAGATCGCGATCCTCTTCGGCTCGTTTGCCTCGGCGCTCGCGCTCGGACCCATGCTCCTTGTCCTCAATGACGCCGCCGCCACGTATGTCCCGGCGTCAGAGGCTGTGCCCGGGGGGCTCCATGTCGACCCGGCCACGCTCACGCAGCACGAGAAGATCAAGGGTCCCCAGGCCCGCGACGACGCCAATTCGTACCTCGTCTGGCACCGGGTCGACCCTTCCGGGGGCGCCTCCGAGAAATACCTCGTGGACGCGTCGGGCAAGGCGGTCTGGCTCGTGGACCCCGGCATCAACGGAACCCACTTCAAGCGGCCCGACGGGTCGACGGTGAAGAAATTCTTCGCGCCGAAGGCGACGCTCATCTCCTACATCATCAAGGGCATCCTGGGTCACAAGCTGCCGTGGTCGCTGGTGCTCTTGGGCGTCATGATCTCCCTCACGCTCGAGATGACAGGCGTGCCCTCGCTCGCGTTTGCGGTCGGCATCTACCTGCCCCTGTCTTCTTCAAGCCCGATCTGGGCCGGGGGCATCGTCCGCTGGCTCGTGGACGCCTATAACAGGAGGAAACACAGCGGAAAGAACCTGAGCGAGGAGCAGTTGGCCGGCGAGGGCGACAAGAGCCCCGGTGTCCTCCTGGCCTCCGGCTACATCGCGGGCGGCGCCATCGCGGGGATCGTGATCGCGATCCTGCAGGGTGTGCCGAGCCTTGCACCTATCGACAGCAGGTTCAATGACTGGGCGACCGCGAGCAACCCGCTCTTCAACGGGCCCTATGCCGACGCCCTCTCGATGCTGTTCTTCGCCGGCCTGTGCGTGTTCCTGTACCTGGTCGGCCGCGAGGCGCTCCTAAGGCCGAGAAAACACCCGGCCCGGTAGCCCGCGATGGAAGACGACCGCGAGACGATCATGGCGAGGGTGCGCGGCGCGCTGGCGCCGCTTTCCAAACGCGCGGCCATGCCCGACTATGACGGGGGGCTTGAGCTTGCCCGGAAACAGTTGGACCCGGGGGATCCGCTCATGGAATTTACCACGCGGCTTAAGGCCGTGAACGGCGAGGTGGTCGAGGGCCCGACGGCCCTGGCCGCAACGCTTCGGGGACGCGGATGGACGCGCGGCTACTGCGATCCCGCGCTCTGGCCGTCCCTGGAGGCCCATTTTGGCACCGGCTTCATCGTGGAGACGGTGTTCGACCGGAAACGGGTCGATGACTATGCGTTCGGCATCACGCGCGCGGTGGGGGCGATCGCCGAGACCGGGACCGTCATCCTCAATGACGCTACCACGTCGTCCCGGCTGGCGGCGCTCGCCCCGTGGGCCCACGTGGCCGTGATACCCCGCAGCGCACTGTTCCTTGATCTGCCGGCGGCTGTGGCCGCGCTGGGTTCCGATCCCAATGTTATCTGGTGCACGGGTCCTTCAAAGACGGCCGACGTGGAGGGGATCCTTATCGAGGGCGTCCACGGACCGGGCGCCCAGATCGCGATGTTTGCGGATTGACCCGGGTCGGGTTTCGGAACCGGGCCCTGGACACGCTCAGAAAACCCGTGCCGGTGCCGAAAACGCGGTCCCACTGCCGTATCCCCTGGAGCGCCTCGAGGCCGATGCACCGCCTTGGGATGTCCTGCCGAGGCGGGACGCAAGCTTGAGCGCCTGCCACACCCATCCGCTCGGCAGCCATGCGAAGGACATGCGGCCGAGTCCCAGGCTGCGCCTCAGGACGGCTGGACGCTCCTTGAACCGCGCAGCATAGCAGAGGGCGTTCCGATAGGTGAAGAACCGGGCGAGCCAACGACCGGCCCGCGGATACTGGGGAAACTGCTCCGAGGCCATCCTGAGCCTAAGGAGGTGGGTGAGCCCGAGCATCCGGCCCCAAACCCTTTCCGTCCACTGGCCGGGCGCCACGCGGTAGAATGCCCCGACCGCAAGGACCTGGTCGACACGCCCGGTGCACCCGAGCCGGTACCAGAACTCATAATCGGCGATGGGCCCCCAGCTCTCGTCAAACCCGCCTAGGAGCAGGGCAACGTCCCTGCGGACCAGAACCCCAGGGAACGGGGTCATGGAGCTCTTCAGGAAATGCTGCGGCTTAAAGACTGCCACGGGCGGGGCTAACCCGGGTCGCCGGACCTTAGGGACGACCCGGCCCCTCGAGGTCTTCATGCAGACCGCGACCGCGTCGTTGTGCAGGTGGGGCAGCACGCTTTCAAAATACCAGGGATAAAGGGTGTCGTCCTCATGGAGCACCATGACCCACTTTCCGCGGGATGTCCTCAGGCATTGGTTCCAATTGCCAACGGCGCCCAGGGGGAACGGGTTTTTTGAGTAGTGGAACGTGCCCTGGGGAAATTTGCTGACAAAGTCACGGGTCTCAGGGAACCCGAGATCATCGTAGACAACGACTTCGAAAGCGACACGCACCGTCTGTGCGGCGATGCTCGCCAGAGCCTCCGCGAGCAGGAACGGGCGGTTGTAAGCCGGCACCGCTATGGTGATTAGCGGGCTTTCGACGCGGTCCGAAAAAGAGGAGCCAACCCCTGTGGCAGGTGTCGATTCGAGGGTGCTCTGCATCATGATTCGATGCAGAGTGACGGTTAGGCGGCGGTTAGGTTCCTGACTTTTTTATAAGGGTCGATTTGTGCTTTTCCCGCGAAACCTTTCAGAGCGGGAGGCGTCATCCCCAATCTTCCCCTGAAACATCGAGCGAGGCCCCCAAGGCAGGCATTAGCGCCTCCGGTTCGGCCCACGCCCCTGCGAATACGCCCCGCGTCGCAATCCACGGTCATCGCGACCCCGCTCCCAGCACGGGTGCTAAATACCATCGAGCTCGGGGCGAACGCGGTGTGGGGGTCTGATTGGGCACGGCCCGTTCGATTATCCGAAAGAGTTCCAGGGGCTCAAATTCCGGGTCCCCGAATCGCTGTCTCCGGACGCATTATCGAGCACGTGCGACGGGTGCCCTTGCAGGGGTCGGCAAACGCTTGCGAACCGACACCTGCCAGCGTCGCCACATCCGGGTCAATCTGCCGGGGGTCGGCGGGACGGCCATCATCTGAAACAGCGAGGCGTAGGCGTGAAATTCCTTGGACAACCTTTCCACGGTTTGTTCAAGGCCGTCTTGACCCCCGCTCACCCGGAGACAGGCCTCCGACAATGCTTGGTAGAGTTCCAGCACGGGAGGCGGCAGTTCGCGCAGCCGACTCGGGGGCGACCGGTAATGCCCCAAACTGGGATCGATAAAGGATTCTATCGATTGGCGCAGGGGCTCGTCGCGTTCCGGCCATTCCAGGCCAAGACCCGCTGCGCACCGGCGCAGTTCCGGTTCCCACGCCGCCAGCAAACGCTCATAGCTCAGGAAAACGATCGGTAGTCCGGCCGCCTCCCTGAGGGCGACAATGTTGTAATGTAGCCAGATTCCTAGGGCCTTCTCGAATGGAATGCCGTTTCTCCGCATTAACGAGCTGGCGACGTCAACCGGGTTTCGCACCACAAACAGGCATGATAATCCAACATTGGCTTGCGCGAGTGTTTCCAGCCATAGGGGCAGCAAGAGGCAGGTCTGTGGTTCCTTCCATGCCCAGCGGCTGTAGCCGCTGAAATTGGCTGCAACGATTGTAGCAAGTTCATCTTTGAAGGGGCGAACCGCCGCAGATTGGAGCCACCGCTCAGGCAATGGATTTGCGGTGTCCCAACTCCGCTCCAACTGCTTCATCAGCCGCTTCTGGAAGTCGTTTACCTCAAGATGCTCCCAGTAGCCTCCGGGGTTCTCCGGGTTGGCGGGCATCATCTTTACTGGCGTGCCGAGATGAACCCCCAGAAGGTTCACCGCTCGGGTTACCGTCGACGTTCCGCTTCGGTGCATTCCAAGGATGCAGATGGCCGCAGATTCTCGGTCCGCGGGCGTCGCAAAGCCCTCCAAATTCGAGGTGCGCGGGGCAAGCGCCCTAGAATCCCCTTTGGTCCCGATCACGGCGTTGACGCGCCGGCCTTTGAACGTGTCGCGGTCCAATCAACGGTCTGTGGATCACCACCGTCCCGGCCTGGAAGCACTATGGAGCCCTTGATCGTGTCGCCATCGAGCTTGCCGGAATATTTTACCACAAACTTGGTGTCATTGAATTCGCGTACGACGGTGAAAGCGATGGCGTTGTCCTTGAATGTCGCTTCACCGATCGCCGTGTCTCCACCGCGGCCCGAGAGGCTGCCGGTCAATGTTCCATCCTTGAGTGCAAGGGAAAGCGTGCTTTCCCGGGTCTGGCCGTTGCGTTGAACGGACCAAGTCCAAGTTCCGGTGGGATCGCCAGCAAAGGCGACGGCAACGAAGCAAACCATTGCGAGAGCAGCCGACAGGAAACGGAGGGATCGGGTTTTCATTTATTGGGTAAGTTAAGGGGTTATCTCGTTTGACGAAATCGGCATTCAAAGGTTACTAAATAAACCGTTGGCCGGGGCCTATATTGCAGGTGGTGCGAATTGGTGGGATAATGTCACCATGCAGGCACCCGGCACCCTCGGATCCCGGCCCGAATTTTGCGTTTTTCGACAAGCGGTCGTCCTATTCAACTGTGGAGTACGAGATTATGAAGAAGGGGGCACCCATTGGATCGAGTCGCTCGACCGCAGTTTGGGCTACCGGAGCTGCCGCTCGACAGGCCTTGACCCATGTGATGGAGGCTGGGACCTCCGAAACAGGCCAATCCGGGTGGCGTGGCGTGGAAGGGCCCGATTTCGTGAATTTGCGGTCAAGGATGGACGGAAGTCGCATGCCGACTACATGAATCGGGGGTATGTGACGATAAGCCGTGCAGTTACCATGCACCCCGGGGAAATACTTCAGTCATGCGATCTTGGGAAGCTGCCGAGCGGCCCCCGGGTCCTATCCCAGCTTGTCTCGGCCATCCGGCGGCCCGACGTGCAGCTTTCCGAACTGGCGGAACTGTTCCACGCCGATCCCGCGCTTACGGCACGCGTGGTCACCATCTGCAACAGCCCCTACTACGCCCGGTCGCAGCCCACCACCGATGTCCGCGACGCGATCCTCGCGCTGGGACTCGCCGAGGTGTCGCGGATCGTCCAGGCGGCGACGCTCACCGACTTCAAGAAATACCCGACCCATCTCTACACGAGGACCGCGGACCACTTCTGGGAGCGCTCGCTGCACACGGCGTTCGTCGCCGAGGAAATCAGCGGGGGAAATCCCTCCGCCTACACGGCCGGCATCACTCACCTGGTCGGCATCTGGGTCCTGTGCAGCATTTTTCCCTTTGAGCGCCTGACGATAGATGAGCGCGAGCTTGAACTTCAGGCGCAGCTTGAGGAGCACCGGCTTGGCGTGTCCTTTGCCGCGGCCGGGGCCTGCGCCCTCACCAAGTGGGGCTTTGCCCCGGAAATCTGCGCCGCCGTCCAGTGGCACATAGCGCCCTCGGCGTCCGACAGCCCCATGGAGGAGGAACTGGCCCGGTTTCTAAAGCGCGCCGTGGCGATCACCAACTGGCATTATGGGGTCAAGAACGAGCACACGCTCATCCGTTCCGACCTGACGATCACCGACCTCGAGGATTGCAATCAGCGGGCGCTCGAAAAGGTGGCCCGGATCGGGCTCGGGGGCTAGGGCGCGCCCGTTCAGGCCTCCGCCGTGACAGGGTTCGTGAGGGAGCCGATCCTCTCAATCTCGACCGTGATCGAGTCGCCGGGCTTAAGGAACACCGGCGGTTTGCGCGCGTAGCCGACGCCGTGGGGGGTGCCGGTAAGGATCACGGTCCCGGGCAGCAGCGTCTTGCTGCCGCTCAGGAACTCGATGAGGGTCGGCACGTCGAAGACCATGTCGTCCGTGCTCCAGTCCTGCATGGCTTGGCCATTGAGGACGGTCTTAATGCGCAGGGCGTTCGGGCTCGGGATCTCGTCCCGGGTCACCAGCACGGGTCCCAGCGGGCAGAAGGTGTCGAAGCTCTTGCCCTGGCAGAACTGGCCGCCGCTCCACTTGAACTGCCAATCGCGCGAGGAGACGTCGTTTGCCGCGGTGTAGCCGAGGACAAAGTCCATGGCGTTGGCCCGAGTGGCGTTCTTGCAGGCCTTGCCGATCACGACCGCCAGTTCGCACTCATAGTCGACCTCGTGGCTCGCGAGATGCGTGGGGATCTCGATCGGGTCGCCGGGGTTCTGGAGCGAGTTCGTGCTCTTAATGAAGAGCATGGGCTTCTCGGGAAGGCCCTTTCCTCCCTCCTCGGCGTGTTTCCGGTAGTTCAGGCCGATCGCGAGGATGTTCACCGGGACCAAGGGTGCCAGGAGCTTGCCTGGCTTGACGACCTTGTCGGTGACCCTGTACGAGCCCAGGATGTCCCCTGCAATTTCGCGCGCGGTGCCATCCGGGGCCAGCGCGGCATAGGCGGGCCCGGAGGAAGTCTGATGGCGGATGATCTTCATGGTTTGAGCTTAGGATTCTGCGGGAGCAAAGGCCTCCATGCCGACGCACGAGCAGATGAGGTGGCGGTCGCCATAGACGTTGTCGACGCGGCCGACCGAGGGCCAGAACTTCGACGAGCGGGTCCACGGGGCCGGGAATGCGGCAAGCTCACGGCTGTAGGGGTGGTCCCACTCGTCACCGCAGACCACCTTCGCCGTGTGAGGCGCGTGCTTGAGGGGGTTGTCCGTCCTGTCCGACTCCCCGTTCGCCACCGCCTGCATCTCGCCGTGGATCGCGATCATCGCGTCGCAGAACCGGTCCAGCTCCGCCTTCACCTCGCTCTCCGTCGGCTCCACCATGAAGGTGCCCGGCACGGGGAACGAGAGGGTGGGAGCGTGGTATCCGTAGTCCATGAGCCGCTTCGCGGCGTCCTCCGCCTCGACGCCGTGCTTCTTCCACCCGCGCAGGTCCACGATGCATTCATGGGCCACGAGCCCGGAGAGGCCGCGGTAGAGGACGGGGAAGAATCCCTGGAGCCGCTTCGCCACGTAGTTGGCGTTCAGGATCGCGACCTTCGTGGCGTCCGTGAGTCCGTCGGGCCCCATCATCCGGATGTACATCCACGAGATCACAAGGATGCTGGCGCTCCCCCAGGGTGCGGCGCTTACCGCCCCCAGGTGGCCCCGCCCGGTGTCCCTGGAGAACGGCGATACGACCGCGTGGCCCGGCAGGAACGGCGCCAGGTGAACCGCCACCCCGATCGGCCCGACTCCCGGACCGCCGCCGCCGTGGGGGATGCAGAAGGTCTTGTGGAGGTTCAGGTGGCAGACATCGGCCCCGATGATTCCGGGCGAGGTGAGCCCCACCTGGGCGTTCATGTTGGCCCCGTCCATGTATACCTGGCCGCCGTGCGCGTGCACGATGGCGCAGATGTCCTTGATCGCGCCCTCGAAGACGCCGTGGGTCGAGGGGTAGGTGACCATGAGGGCCGCGAGGTCATTCGAGTGGGCCTGGGCCTTCGCCTCGAGGTCCGCGACATCGATGTTGCCCTGCGCGTCGCAGACGACGGGGACGACATGGTAGCCGCACATCGTGGCGCTTGCCGGGTTTGTCCCGTGCGCGCTCGTCGGAATGAGACAGATGTTCCGGCGGCCCTCGCCGCGCGACTCGTGGTACGCGCGCACGACGAGAAGCCCCGCGTATTCGCCCTGGGAGCCGGCGTTCGGCTGGAGCGAGACGGCGGCAAATCCCGTGATCTCGCACAGCCACGCCTCGAGGTCCTTGAAGAGCCTGCGGTAGCCGCGGGCCTGCTCGGCCGGCGCGAAGGGGTGCAGCCGCGAGAACTCCGGCCACGACACCGGGTACATCTCGCTTGATGCGTTCAGCTTCATGGTGCACGAGCCCAGTGAGATCATCGACTGGCACAGCGTGAGGTCCCGGGCCTCGAGCCTCTTGATGTAGCGCAGCATCTCGTGCTCGGTGTGATAGGCGTTGAATACGGAAGCCGACAGGAAGGGGCTCGTGCGGGCGACGGCGGCATCGAAGTCGGGGCTCACAGAGTCGGGCGCGGGAAGCGGCACGCTCCCGAAGAGCCCGAGGAGGGCCTTCACCTCCTCGAGGGTCGTCGCCTCGTCGAGCGAGATCCCCACGCGTGCCCCGTCGATCCGGCGCAGGTTGAATCCCTTGGCCTCGGCCGCGGCGTGCACCCGCTCGGGCGCCACGTTGCCCACGGTCAGCGTGTCAAAGAAGGGTTCGGCGCCTAGCCGCGCGCCTGCCGCGCGCAGCCCCGCGGCCAGGAGCTCGGTCAGGAACTTGGTCCGGCGTGCGATCCTGCGCAGACCCTCGGGGCCGTGGTAGACCGCGTACATCGATGCCATGACCGCCAGAAGCACCTGCGCCGTGCAGATATTGGACGTGGCCTTGTCTCGGCGGATGTGCTGCTCACGGGTGCCGAGGGCAAGCCTGAGCGCGGGATTTCCCTGGGCGTCGCGCGAAACGCCCACCAAGCGCCCGGGCATCTGGCGCTTGAACGCATCCCTCGTGGCGAGAAACCCGGCGTGCGGGCCACCGTAGCCGATGGGCACCCCGAAGCGCTGCGCGGAACCCACGGCCACGTCCGCCCCGAATTCGCCCGGGGGCCTTAGCAGCGTGAGGGCGAGAAGGTCGGTCGCGACGATGCAGAATGCCCCCGCTGCGTGGGCCTTCTCAAAGAAGCCGGCAAAGCCATGGACGGCCCCGAGGGTGTCGGGATACTGGACGAGCACGCCGAAACACCCGGGCGGGACATCGCAGGAGCGGTGGTCGCCCGTCACGATCTCGATACCGAGCGGCTTCGCCCGGGTGCGCACGATGTCGACCGTCTGCGGGTGGCAGGCATCGGAGACGAAAAACGAGGGCGCGGCTCCCTGGGCAGACTCCTTGAGCCGGTGGCACATCATCATCGCCTCGGCAGCCGCGGTCCCCTCGTCGAGCATCGACGCGTTCGCGATCTCCAGACCCGTCAGGTCGCACACCATGGTCTGGAAATTGAGGAGGGCCTCAAGGCGCCCCTGAGAAATCTCGGCCTGGTAGGGCGTGTAGGCCGTGTACCATGCGGGGTTCTCGAAGATGGTCCTCTGGATCACGCCAGGAACCAGGGTGTCGTAATAGCCTAGGCCGATGAAGTTCCGAAACACCCGGTTATCGGCAGCAATCTCGCGCAGCTCCGCCAGGGCCGCGCTTTCGCCAGCGGCCGCCGGGAGGGCGAGGGGGCCTCGCCGTATGTGAGGCGGCACTGCCGCATCGACCAAGGCATCGACGGTGGGGAACCCGAGCTCGGCGAGCATTGCAGCCGTGTCGGCGGCGTTGTCGCCCAGGTGCCGGCGGGCGAACGTGTCGTTGGGACGGGCGAGATCGCTGTGCGAAGACATGCTGCGGAGAGGGTAGGGCTGAGCACCCTGCGCGCAACCGAGATTTGGACAATCCCACCGAGCGGTTTGAAACTTTCAGGGATTTCGCATAGTAGGGCCACCCATGGGACAGAAGACTTTCTCAACCCGGGAGGCCCGGGCCGCCCACGTCGACAAGACGCTCGCCTTGCTCTACCCGCAGACGCCGATCCCGCTCGACCACAAGGGCGCCTACACGCTCCTCGTGGCGGTCGTCCTCTCGGCCCAGTGCACCGACAAACGTGTGAACCAGGTCACGCCAGCCCTTTTTGCGCTGGCGGACACACCCGAGAGGATGACCGGCATTCCGGTGGCCGAGATCCAGGCAATCATTCGGTCGTGCGGGCTTTCGCCGCAGAAGGCCCGGGCGATTTCTGGGCTCTCCCGGATCATCGTTGAGAAACACGGTGGTGTGGTCCCCTCGACCTTTGGGGAACT